>Ga0129324_10000923_pt1 | contig 19992 bp, 19 predicted proteins | sample CPBDNA_7_FD_96879 | JGI IMG/M metagenome (GOLD analysis project Ga0129324, IMG submission 96879) | Freshwater to marine salinity gradient microbial communities from Chesapeake Bay, USA - CPBay_Spr_15_0.2_DNA | ecosystem: Environmental > Aquatic > Marine > Coastal | place: USA: Chesapeake Bay... | reverse complement strand
CCTGCAGCAGCAAAATAGCTTTGAAAATCTTCTAAAGTTAACGCGCTTACTCGTTCTGTAAAGTGGTAATCGTGGTCGTTATCTCTAAATTTTATATCCTTATATATAAAACCATTTTCAAAACGCCTGGTATTGTGAAAGGTAATTCCTTCCTCGGTTTTAGAATTTTGTGGGACCAAGTTTTTAATCACCTGATGCACATTCATAAAATCAATCACTCCGTAACCACCTGGTTTCAGATTTTGTCGAATGGCCTTGATTGTCTTTAAATTATCTTCTGCGTCATTAAAATAGCCAAAACTGGTAAAGAGATTAAAAACGGCATCAAAAACTTGATCATAAGCAAGCGTCATGTTGTGTACATGGAACTCGATTTTAGAGGTATCTATAGGAGCTAAGCTGCTGCTTTCTTCATGAGTAGATTCGATCAACGCAGTTTTTCTCAATTCCGCTTTCGCGAAAGCGATACTACTGTCACTCAAATCAACGCCCGTGACCCGATATCCCAGTTGATTGAGGTACATGCTGTGACGGCCACGACCACAGGCTAAATCCATAATATGAGCATTTTCGTCCAACTTTAATCGCTGGCTAAGACGCTTCATAAACGCTCCTGCCTCTGCATCATCTCGATCTCGGTAAAGGATGTGGTAATAAGGGGTATCGAACCAACTGGCGAACCACTGATCTGATGTGTTTAGATTGCTCATAGACCACAAAAATACCTTAATTTTGTGGATCAAATTCCACGATGATGTCCCAAAATTTTAAGATGATTGCCAAAACGCTTTTTGGCCTAGAAGAAGTTCTTGAACAAGAACTCCAACAACTAGGCGCCATGAATATAAAGCGTGGTGTGCGGATGGTTGAATTTACTGGAGACCAAGGATTTATGTACAAAGCAAATATGATGTTGCGTACCGCTATCCGAATTTTAAAACCTATTTATAGTTTTAGCGCACGTAATGAAGTAGATCTTTACGATGGGATTTATCAATACGACTGGTCCAAGCATCTTACACATCACGACACACTTGCTGTTCATGGCACCATTGCCTCTCAATACTTTAACCACAGCCAGTATGTGGCATTGAAAACTAAAGATGCCATTGTAGATCAAATACGTCGCAATACCGGTCAACGACCAGACGTGGATACCAAACATCCAGATTTAAGAATATCAGTACATATTAACGATCAAAACGTTGATGTATCTTTAGATACAAGTGGCGAACCTTTATACAAACGCGGTTATAGAAGCATGACCAACGAGGCTCCAATCAATGAAGTTCTTGCCGCTGGAATCATATTGTTAAGTAATTGGGATCAACGTTCTACATTCATAGACCCTATGTGCGGTAGTGGAACCATTGCAATAGAAGCAGCAATGATAGGGGCTAATATTGCTCCTAATATTAACCGTAACGAATTTGGCTTTGAGAAATGGCCTGATTATGACAACCAGTTGTTTGAAAATATTCAAGAGAGTTGCTTGAAAAAGATGCGCGAATTTGACGGGAAAATTATCGCTAGAGATGCCGATGGGTATACCGTAGAGAAAGCCATTGAGAATGTGAAAAATGCCAATCTTACTGACTTTATAAGGGTAGAAAAAGGCGATTTCTTTAGAGACCACCAAAGTGCTAGTGCGTTCTTAATGTTTAACCCACCTTATGATGAGCGTATTTCTGTGGATGTGGAAGAATTTTACAAAGAAATAGGTGACACCTTAAAAAAACGTTATGCTGGTTCTACAGCATGGATGATTACTGGAAATCTAGAAGCATTGAAATATGTAGGCTTGCGTCCTTCTCGTAGGATCCAATTGTACAACGGTAAGATTGAGGCAAAATTAGTGAAGTACGAAATGTATAAAGGGACAAAGAAATTGCATAAGGTCCGTTCTAGTGAGGAGGAAGAGTAAGCCCCATTGCCCTGCGGACATTTCCCCAATAGGGAAAGCTAATGAAGAGGGATGAGGGATGTGGTCAACTATATTTACTAACCTTGCTTTAGAATAAGCAGATCCCTGATAAATTTGAGACAAGCTTTCAGGTTAAATTTATAATCCTCGAGCCAAATTTTCTGCGATGACGATCTAACTAAGAACTTCAACTTCATTTTAACTAAATTTGCAACCTAAACAATAGGCGTCCATTAAATAACAGAATTATGGGTGAACTGAAATAGTAACTTACAATCAAAATACTGCAACAAACCACTCTGAACTCATAACTTGTACATGAATATACTTTTACCGTTTCTCGCTGTTTTATTGGGTTTTGCAGCCGCATTGCTTTTAAAAACACAATCAAAAAGCCGAATAAAATTATTGCTAGCTTTTTCTGGGGCTTTTTTATTGAGTGCTGTAGCCAGTGAATTCTTACCAGAGATATACCAAAGTGGCGAAGCTACCTATGGAGCATTCCTTATGGGTGGGGTTTTCTTGCAAATTATCCTAGAGTTTTTCTCTAAGGGAGCTGAGCATGGTCATTTGCATATCAATAAAGAATTGCCTGTATTTCCGTATTTGCTTTTTGGAAGTTTATGCCTGCATGCATTTTTAGAAGGAATGCCTTTACAAGGAGAAACCAGCATGATTTATGGAATTGCCATACATAAAATACCTATAGCCTTTATTTTTACTTCGTTTTTATTAGCGAGTCATTACAATAAGTGGAAAACAGTTTTGATCGTATTGTTTTTTGCAGCGATGTCTCCTTTGGGAAGTCTTGCAGCTGAAAATCTGAACATCCTTCAAGATTACATGCTACCTATTCAAGCTTTAGTAGCTGGAATAGTTCTTCATGTTTCGACAACTTTAATTCTAGAAGCTAGTGAAGCACACAAATTTAATTTTGCTAAGATTGTAGTTATGGTTTTGGGGGGAGTTTTGGGGTTTTTGTTGTAGTTGTTGATACTATTTAATCTATCAACTTACCACAAACCAAACCATAGCGGCATGACTCAGGCTTCCTCCTAACACAAATAGGTGCCAGATCACGTGGTTGAAATACAGTTGATTCCACACATAAAACACAATTCCTACCGTAAAGAAAATACCACCGGTAATTAAGAGATTCATCTGTAAATAAGTAAAGGAATCGCTTAACGTTTGGAGGTCAAAGACAATCATCCATCCCATTACCAAGTACAATATACTTGAAAAGGCTTCAAACTTCCCTGTAAAGAACAACTTCCATATTGTACCAAATAAAGCGACTCCCCAAACAGCTGCTAGAATATATCCCCCACTAGATTGCTCTAAAGTGATCAAACAAACTGGAGTGTAAGTACCAGCTATAGAGGCATAAATAGAAATATGATCCAGCTTTCTAAGCTTAAATTTTAAAACCCCTTCTTTTGCCCTGTGGTAAGCTGTTGATGAAAAGTACAAGAAAAGTTGGGAGAAGCAATACACTAAAAGTGCCACTAACATATCATCTATGGACCAATCTGCAGTTGTAAATAATCCAATGCTTATGCCTATAAAAAGAAGAAACCCAATCCCATGTGTCATGACATTCCAAACCTCTTCTAGGTCTGTTTGTGCTCTAGCCATCAAGGGATGTATTTAGAAGTTCCTTTCTAGCTTCTTCGTATTCAGCAACCATAGCTTCTACTACTTGAGCCGCAGGAATAATTTCGTCTATAAGTCCTGAGACTTGTCCTATTTCTAACTCGCCCTCCTGCATATCGCCTTCAAACATTCCTTTTTTAGCTCTTGCCCTTCCTAAAAGTGTTTTTAATGCTTCAGGAGTGGGTGCTGTTTTGTACAGCTCTTGAACATCATTCCAAAATTTATTGCGCATCATTCTTACGGGAGCCAATTCTTTTAATGTTAAATGCGTTGCTCCTTCTCCAGCTTCTACAACAGCCTTTTTAAAATTAATATGACTGCTTGCTTCATTTGTCGCGACAAATCTGCTTCCTAATTGCACTCCATCTGCGCCTAAAACCATAGCCGCGAGCATCCCTCGACCGGTAGCAATTCCTCCGGCGGCGATCAATGGAATATCAATTGCTTTTGCTACTTGTGGTATTAAAGTTAAGGTTGTTGACTCTTCCCTACCGTTATGTCCGCCAGCTTCAAAACCTTCAGCAACCACAGCATCTACTCCTGCTTCTTGTGACTTTAAAGCAAATTTTACCGAACTCACTACATGAACTACGGTAATACCGGCCTCCTTTAATCGTTTGGTATAAGTCTTAGGATTCCCTGCACTAGTAAAAACAATCGGCACTTTTTCTTCAATGATAATTTCTAGAATTTCTTCCAGATCCGTATACAACAAGGGCACATTGACACCATAAGGCTTATTTGTTCCTGCTTTTGTTTTTTGGATGTGTTCTCTCAATACCTCTGGGTACATGGAGCCCGCTCCTATTAAACCCAAACCACCAGCGTTGCTTACTGCGGTGACTAGTTGATGTCCACTTGCCCAAATCATCCCACCTTGAATGATGGGATATTTAATATGGAATAATTTGGTGATGGGGTTTTGTGGCATGAATGTGTTTCTAAAAAATGGTAGTGCAGCAAATTTAAGGAAGATTAATTGGGAACAAGCATCACGCCAAAGCCTTTTGGTCAGTTGTTATGGCTTCATGACATTTTTCCCTTCAGCTTAAGGGAAAGGCTTCTGTTTAGAGTCATTTGAACTAATAGGTAGTAGTAAATCGTTTATTTCTTAGAACCTCTGCTTATGCTTGTTCATAAAAAGCAATTGTTATAACTATCGAACCACAACTTTATAAGTAGTCTCTTTTTGATCAATTCTAAAAAGATACAACCCAGCAGCAATTTGATGCAGGTCAATAGGAGCCTCTTGTGAGACTGATTCTTCCAAAATGAGTTGTCCTTGTAAGTTATAGAGTCGGAAAGAGGTGGCGTTTTCGCCTCGAGCGGTAGTAAAGATCAACTCTTTGTCTTTTACATAATAATTAAAATCCTGAAGGTTGAAATAGGTCGTGTTTAAGGTTTGTTGTGCGGCTCCAAAATCAGGAATTCCGTAACCCAACAAATTATCTGGAGTCGTCGCTTGATGGGCACTAGCTCTTACGGCATCGACTATTTCTTGAGGCGTAAGGTTGGGGAAGGCCTGCATCAAACAAGCAACCGAACCACTGATCAATGGTGCACTAAACGAGGTACCACTTGTAGCGACCAGATTCCCAGATTCGTCTATAGTTGCCGTAGCGCTTCCTTGGGCGGCAATATCAGGGCGTATGCGACCATCTACCGTGGGGCCGATACTGGAGAAACTTGATTTCACTTCTGTGGCAGTTACAGCGCCTATAGAAAATGCTCCCAACGCATCTGCCGGGGCAGCATTATAGGGATAAAGGGTGCTGTTACCAGAATTTCCTGCACTGGTAACCACTACCATTCCTTTCTCAAAAGCAACATTAGCTCCTCGGGAAATAAAGGCTGTGATACCGTTCATATCTTGATAATCGAGGCTTTCGGCGGTGTTGTCAAAATCTAAATAACCTAGAGATACATTGATCACATCAACACCAAGAGAATCGGCACGCTCTGCGGCTTGTACCCAATAAGACATTTCTGCTGGAGTTTCTTGCGAGGCTTCTTCGGTACGAAATAAATGATAACGGGCATCTGGTGCCGTTCCTTCAAAATTACTAGGGTCATTTCCTGCCATCACGCTTAATACTCTTGCTCCGTGATAGTGATCTTCATAAATAGTAGCATCTCGATCTACAAAATCCCAACCGCCTGCGATGCCATTGTTGTTGCGCAACTGCGCAAAACCCGTATTGATATCTACATTGGGAAAACCCGAATCTGTTACAGCAATGAGCATACCAGAACCCGTATTTCCGGTATTGTGCAAATTGTCAAGACCTATCATTTGTATTTGATTTGTTGCCGTACCATAAGACAGTGGTGTGGTGACCGTTTGAGCAAACTTATCTCGATGGCTGCTAGAAGCACTTTTTGTAGGGTCTGCATAATCGATACTGGATACAAAAGGGAAGTTGGCTAACGCATCGATATGGGAGGTAGTTCCTACCACGTGCACACAATTGAACCATTTGGATTGGGCTTTGTAGGCAATTCCCGGTTGTGCTTTGATCTGTGCGACATACAACTGATTCATAGGCATATCTCTATCGTCAATAGGAATGTGGTGCCTGGCTTTGCGGTCTAGTGCTCTTTGAGTTAAAATACTCTGTGGGTTAGTGAGTGACGCCAGTGTATTAGGTTTATCAGCAAAGTAAATCCAAGCATGAAAATCTTGAGCGCTGGCCAAGCTCGTTATTAAACCAACAACTAAAAACAAGAGTTTTTTCATAGGTTTAAATTTACGGGTTTTTTTCCTAAATCTTTTCCAAAGAAAAGGACCGCTATTTTCTTTATACTGGCTTTTGAGAGTAGATTCGAGTTTGAGTTCGAATTCATTTACCACTTCTTTCCCCAGCCCTAAAGGGTGGAAGCTACACTTTTATTAAATGGTTATTCCGCTGCAGAGCGGAATCGGATGTTACCTTCTATATCTCATCAACACCGCAACACCCATCCCAACCTTCCCTCGAGGGAAGGCTTTTAATCGTTTTTTCAAGTTCGAGTTCGAATTCAAGTTCGAGTTCAATAGCCTATTCCAAATACTTTTGAAAGAAAAGGGTGCTTTACCGCATGTTTTAAATTTAAACTTAAGTTTAAACTTAAATTTATTTTAAGCAATAACACCGCTTCCTAAACACTCGTTATCTTGATACCAAGCCACAAATTGTCCTGGTGAAATAGCACTTTGCTCGTCATCAAAAATAACGTATAGTCCATTTTCTACACGATGCAACGTCGCTTTCTCTAAAGTCTGACGGTAACGTATACGCGCCATTACTTCTAGTGTTGCTCCTATTTCTATTTCTAGATCTTCTCTAATCCAGTGCGTTTCAGCAGCAGTTACAAAAAGTCCGCGTCTGTATAATCCAGGATGATTTTTTCCTTGACCTACATAAATCGTATTGGTAATCACGTCTGTTTCAATAACAAAAAGCGGCTCGGGTGTACCACCTACAGCAAGTCCTTTGCGTTGACCACGTGTAAAATAATGTGCCCCTTGATGTTGTCCTACTTTTTTTCCTTCTGTGGGATGGTATTTCCGCTTTCGCGAAAGCGTCACCAGTTCCTCATCCGAACCAGCAGCTGCTGCAGGAACAAGCTCTAGCATCTTCTCGCGACTGGTTTGCGCGTCGATCTCCACGATATCGCCAACCTTAGGTTGTAATTGCTGTTGTAAAAAATCTGGCAAACGTACTTTTCCTATAAAACACAAGCCTTGGGAATCCTTTTTACCAGCGGTTATCAGGTTCTGAGCCGCGGCTATTTCTCTGACTTGAGGTTTTTGTAAATGACCTATTGGAAAGAGGGTTTTGGCGAGTTGTTTTTGAGAAACTTGACACAAAAAATAACTTTGATCTTTATTGGCATCTGCTCCTCCTATCAAATGGTGAACTTCTTGACCGTTTTCTATGCTAGTTGTTTTTTGGCAATAATGACCTGTTGCGACAAAGTCAGCACCTAGTTCTAAGGCAATATCCATAAAGACATCAAACTTGATCTCGCGATTGCAAAGCACATCTGGGTTAGGTGTGCGCCCACGAGCATACTCGTCAAACATATAATCTACAATGCGTTCCTTATATGGATTGCTTAAATCTACGGTCTGAAATGGAATCCCTAATTTATCCGCGACCAACATTGCATCATTGGAATCTTCTAACCACGGACACTCATCACTTATAGTCACGGTATCATCGTGCCAGTTTTTCATAAACAAACCGATCACCTCGTGACCTTGTTCTTTTAACAAATACGCAGCAACGCTAGAGTCTACGCCACCAGAAAGTCCTACTACTACTTTTGCCATACTGCAAAAATACGATAAGAGCAGTCGATAAAAGTAGCCAACTGATTAGATTTTTCTTATTGTAGAACGTAATCTATCTATCAGAAAACTTCCAGTTTTGAAAGCTTTATAAACAATTTAAATAGTTTGTTTTCGTTATTTTGCAACTTGAAAAAGAAAAGAAATGAAGACTGCTTTTAAAAATTATACTGTTGCCGTACTAGCACTAGTCACGATCGTACTTATTTCATGTGAAGATGCAGATGATAATGGGAATATCATAGATCCTAATAACTCTGCATTCGACTTGACAGAAACCAACTCCGATTTGAGTATTCTCAATACGGCATTGATACAAACAGGCCTGGACGCAACATTGGATTCTCAAGGAACCTATACCGTTTTTGCTCCTAACAATGCGGCTTTTAATCAGTACTTTACGTCAAACGGTTATGCTAATATTGAAGCTGTTCCTATAGCAGAATTAAGAGCCATTTTACTTTACCACCTTCTCAATATTGAAGTGACTAGTGATTTACTAAGTACTGGTTATGTAAAAACCTTGGGGAAAGATGAAGAAGTAGAAGCGCTAGACTTATTTATAGAGGCTACCACTTCAGTGGTACTTAACGGGAGTATTGCAGTAGCCCAAGCTGATCTGGAGGTAGATAATGGAGTGGTTCATATTATTGATGGAGTTTTAGAGTTGCCAACCATAGCCACTCTAATTGCTGCAAATCCAGAATTCAGTAATTTAGAAACCGCACTATTACAACAAGGACTAGAAATTACTTTATCTAATACTGATGGAACTATGCAAGATCCATTTACTGTATTCGCTCCTACAGACGATGGGTTTCAAGCTTTAATAGACATAGACCCTATGGACGGTCTTACTAACCTACAAGACCTTCTTGACCTTACCAATCTTACCGATATCTTATTATATCATGTAGCAGGAAACCTGCGCATACGCTCTGGAGATATCAGTAATGGATTCGTAATTGATCCTATTGCCGCAGGAACCTTTTCTATAGCTACCACGTCTGGAATTGTCATCACTGATGGGCAGATGATAGAAGCCAACGTAACCGCTACAGATGTTACTGCTGTTAATGGAGTCATTCATACTATTGATATGGTGATGCGATCTTTGTAACTAGGACATCTTTAAAATTTTAAAAAATCTCGCTCTTTGGCGGGACTTTTTTTATTCTATATTTACCATTATAGCGCATTTTATGAGTAGGATCGATTACCCAGAACTTAAAAAAACCATCAATACACACTGTCTTGAACTAGTGGGCGATCGATTAACAACTATTGACCACAACCTAGATTCCTTAATGGACGCTAAGCGCAATGAAACAAAAAGTAGCGCTGGAGATAAGTATGAAACCGGTAGAGCCATGATTCAAAATGAAGAAGAACTCTACAAAAGGCAACGTGCTGAAACTTCTAAAATTCTCGATCAATTGCTGCGTATCGATCCAGATAAAGAATGCCATCAGGTAGAACCCGGAGCACTAGTGCTATTGCCTTCTGGTTTGTTCTATGTAGCTGCTGGAATGGGTAAACTTTCTGTGAATGGCATAGACTGTTTTGCGATATCATTATCTTCCCCTATAGGTCAAGCCTTAAAAGGTAAAAAAACAGGCGAAGTCATTAGGTTTCAAGATCAAGATGTGATGATTCTAAAAGTGTATTAATAATTCAGTTTCTACTTATGGTGTTCTCTAAATTGAATAAACAATTAACCGAATTAGCCTCATTTATTAAAGCCGGTGACCAACTCAATCTTAAAGTTTCCAAAAAAAGCAGCTACTGGCATTTAGATCATAGCTGCAAGGTATTGCATGCCATTTCAGAAGCTTTGACGACCTCTCAACCAAAAGATTACCAACCAAAGTACTCGTTGCCTAAATTGATGATCATGACAACAGGCTTTATTCCTCGAGGAAAAGGTCGAGCACCAAAGCAAACTTTACCTACAGGTGACCTCTCAACAGAAGCATTATATTCTAATCTTGAAAAAATTAAAGAAGCGATAAAAGACCTCAACGACTTATCAAAGAACAACAACTTTAAACATCCGGTTTTTGGATATTTAAATCTGAAGGATGCGATTAAGTTTATGGGGATTCACACCCAGCATCACTTAAAGATCATGAGAGCTATTGTAAGTAATAATTCGTAGTACTAAAAATTAGGAATCTATCGACGACTTCTATTAAAACAAAAAAATCCAGCTTTTCAGATGGATTTTTGTCGATAGGTTGTTGTCAAAATGTGAGTAGGAAAACCTACTCTTCTTCTTCGTCTTTTTTCTTAACCTTAGGAACAAATAAGGCTGCTCGTTCTAATAATTTTTCAGACACTTTAAACTCTCCACTAAACTCATAAGCAGCGTCTTCTCTACTAAATTTAAAATACGCAGACTTGGCCCATCTTAAGTCGGTTGCTTTTTTTAGAAATTGCTCGTGTGTAAGGATTTCCTCTACCTCATCATTTTTCCATACGAGTATGCGATAAATACCTACTCCATTTTTCATACTTCTCTCAATAACTTCTCTAAAAGCCTCTGATGAGAATACCTGCACGCCCTCTTCAGTAACCTTGTAATCAAGGTCTTTAAATAAGATAGCCGTTAAGAATTGTTCTAAAGTCATGGTGTTTTTTTATTTCAGGAAACAAAGGTACTGCTATACTCTATTATATTGATGAATAGCACTACTAATTATAAGCATTCCAATGGTCCTATTGGAAGAATAAAAGAAGTAGTATCATTTTACCTTCTAGCTGTGTTTGTCTTTCATTAAGAAAAAAAATAGAACTCTTTCCTTAAGAATAATGCCCTAAAGAATTTTGTGGATCACCACCTGAATTAAACTGGGCTTTTACATGAGGTTTATTCAAATCCAGAATAGTGAAAACTCCTAGAAGAACTCCCAATATACCGGTAATGCAATTGATGATTGATATGGCAAAAATAAAATTATAATTGCGTCGCTCTTTGATATATTTTCCCGCTAATAAAGTTAAAAGACCAATGCTAACCGTAATTACAAATCCAACTGCTCCTATGACAATAAAAATATTCCCTGGATGAAATGGCAGGTTCTGATCATGATTCATAGATCCAGATGTCAAGGCAGTTCCTAAAAATATATAGAGTAAGAAAAATAATGAAAATAAAATCGTCAGAATTCCCTTTACCATATGCAGGGCAGCAAAAGCACCTAAATTATCGGTAGGTAAGTACGGATCATAGGGCTGCTGATATTGTTGTTGTTGATAAAAACCAGATGAGCTCTGCTGATTTTTTTGATTTTGATTTGTTTCCGTAATGATATATTTTGTTATTGGTAGCATAAAAACACCTTTAGTTACCAGATGATCTCATTTAGTTAGCAGTTCATTTTAAAATTACCGATTTTCTATCTAATTATCTTGGAAAAATGACAAGGACATCTAATGATAACAAAAAGAAACTCTTAAAAATTTATAATCTTTTAGCGTGCATAAAGTCCCTTTTGAAGAAATGCAACATAAGGATCAAAATCCTACCTTTGCAATATGTCAGAAACTACTGGAATACGTATTAATAAATTCTTAAGTGAGCAAGGTTTTTGTTCGCGCCGCGCTGCAGACAAACTCATTGAGCAAGAGCGTGTCACTATAAACGGAAAGGTTCCAGAAATGGGAACTAAAGTCATGCCAAATGATGTCGTCGCTGTAGATGGGGAATCTATTTCTAAGAAAAAAGAAAAACCGGTTTACATTGCCTTTAACAAACCTGTGGGTATCGTTTGTACCACAGATACTAGAGTAGAAAAAGACAATATCATCGAGTACATCAATTATCCCACACGTATTTTCCCAATAGGAAGACTAGATAAGATGAGTGAAGGACTTATTTTCCTTACTAACGATGGTGATATCGTCAACAAGATCTTAAGGTCTCGCAACAATCACGGAAAAGAATACATTGTCACCGTAGACCGAAGTATTACCGAAAGTTTTCTTCAAAAAATGCGCTCAGGTATCCCTATACTCGATACGATAACTAAAGAATGTGAAGTAGAACAAATAGGGCGTAAAACCTTTAGAATTGTTCTTACTCAAGGTCTCAACAGACAAATACGTCGCATGTGTGAATATTTGGACTACCGAGTCACCAAGTTAAAACGCATACGCATCATGAATGTCTCACTAGACATCCCTCATGGTACGTATAGAGATTTAACTGTAGAAGAACTGAAGGAGATGGATAGACTTACCAGTCAGAGCACAAAAACGTTGGACTAACCAGCTGCTCAACTATATTAAAAAATTACAAATTCTCAGGGACTAATGCCAGACTATTAAAAAGCCTTGCTTTAGAACTCAACAATTTCACCCCTACTTCTAGTCTTTTAAGACTTGCTTCAATCAACTTTGTTTCTCTAGCGTTGATTAAGAAAAGAGAACTGTCTCCCAATTCGAACTTTCGCTCTTCAGCAATAAGCATGAGTTGAGAATCTTGCTCTATTTCTTGAGTGATGTCATTTTGTATTAGATAAGAGTCGATCTCACTAAAAATAGCTTTTACCTTGTTTTCAATGGCAAGGGATGTGGCTAGCACATCATATTCTGCATCCTGCAATTTGATTTGTGCGAGCTTTAAATCTCCTCGTTCCTTTCTCAGAAACAAGGGCATAGAAAAAGATAAGCCTGCTTTATAATTACTCCATTGAAATGAATTGGTATTGTCCCAATCTGGTGATAAGGCATCATAGCTGGCTTCAATTTTAGGCAATAGCTTATTGCCTTTAAGCTGTCGTTCTACCTCCAGCTGATCCATTTTAAGTCGCAACGCCAGTATTTTAGGGTGATTTTCTACGGTAAATAAATCTAGTGATTGCCCCATAATTTCTAATGCCGCATCAATTTGGGAGAGCAGCTCTTTTTCTGGAATCACTGTTTCTTGTAATTCTACAGGAATGTCATCCAGCCACAAATAATTAGAAAGTTCCAATCTTTTTTTGATAAAGTCAATCTTTGCTTGTTCAAATCCTAGCAGTCTTGTCTTTACCGCAATGCGAGCTTCTACAGAATCAATGACAGCCTTATCACCAGTTTCTACACTACGCTTGATACCGGCAAGACGTATTTGAGCATTTTTTAAAATCCCCTGAAAGAGTTCTTTTTCTTGTGCTGCTTGCCACCATTCAAAATAAATCTCTGTAGCGTCGTATAAAACGGCATTCACCAATAAGTCTCTTTCAGATTGAGTTTGCTGTCGGAACAATTTTGCTTTTCTTAAGGTGGCCATACGGTCATTAATCCACAATCCTTGACCTAATTGCACACTAACTCCCGCACTGTACAACCCCTCTTCTGGAACATTAAGTGATGGGTCCAAAAAGGCTCCTTCATTGCGTTCTGCTCCAGCTTTAAATTCCACACCATACCAGGTAGGGATTTTAAAAGCACCTCGCAACTCATCATAATATTCAGTTCCCTTAAAATCTTTACGATCGTAATCTACCTCAATTTTAGGGTCAAAACCACCGCGAGCTTTTAATAATTGTGCTTGACCTTGATCTACCACGAGTCCTGCTTGTTTAACTATGGGGTGGAATTTTTTTACATAGCCTAGAAATTCTCTAAGGCTCATTACCGTTGTGTCCTGAGCTACAATTTGAGGGGTTGGTTGTTGGTTTTGCTTTCGCGAAAGCGGTACTGCCATTAAACTGCTAGAGACCAATAGCATAACAAAGACTAGCTTAAGTGAAAAGGCATTATTTCTTATCATTCCTATCTTTTTTAGTAGGTTCCGGAACGTAGTAATTGGGTGGAAAACCATTAAGTCGACGCCATAATTCATACCAAATAGGCACATCTTCTAACAAAGCTATAGTACGAGCACCAGAACCTGGACGCAATGCATCTGGCCATATATGGTCTTTCTCGTCAGGAGCCAATAGCACACGATACTTCCCTTTTCCCTCGGTTATAAAAGTCTCTACCGCAATAACTTTTGCTCCATAAGTTCCATAAGAGGCATTAGGCCATCCAGAGAAAACAATAGCTGGCCAACCGTCAAATTGCACTCGGACCTTTTCCCCTAAGTGTATCAATGGTAAGTCGATAGGCTCGACAAAGGTCTCTACTGCAAGATCATAATTTGCGGGCATAATATTGATCAAGGGCTCGCCGTCTTTAAAAGTCTCGCCTATCCCACCTAAAATAGCTTTATTGATAAATCCGTCTTGTGGCGCAGTTACAAAATAGAGGTCATTCCTAATTTGATAATTGGTGCGATCTGTTTCAAGTTTACTAACTTGTGCTTCTACATCTAACTGACTGGATTGTGCCGTAAACTGATCGCCACGAGCTTTTGCAATCTTTTCTGCATATTCTTGTCTAATGCGGCTCAACTCGATCTCTGCATTGATCAACTCATTTCTGCTTTGCAGCAATTTTTGTTGTTGAGAAATAGCCTTAGCCATAGTTGTTCTAGCCTTTAGGTTTTTCTCTTCCACATCTGCTAAAGACTTGAAGCCTTCTTTTTCTAAAGTTTCCACACGTATTAATTGCGTTTGAGCAATTTGCTCATCATTTTTGGCCGCTTGAAGATCTATGCTGTCTTGTACAATTTTAAGTTGGGACTGGATGAATTTGTTTCTCGCCTGGCTTAGTTTCAATTCTCTTTCACTAGCAAGAGCCTCTATTTGATTGTCTAAAGCTCCTATTTTTTCACGATAAGAGGCAACGCTTGCCGATTTAGCATTAATTTGTTGACCCGTACGACCCACCAAGTTGGGATCAAAATACTCACTTTTCACCTCGCTTATTTTCAATACGGTATCCCCTTTAGTCACACGATCTCCTTCTTTTACATACCACTCTACAATACGTCCTGCTATTGGAGATTGTAAAGTAAGTGGGCGTTGATCTGGCGTTAAGGTAGTTACAAAACCATTTCCTGTGATGTTTTGAGTCCAAGGAAAAAACATTAAAATAATACCAAAAAGCGCAAATCCACCTAAAAACCTATTGAAGTATTTATAATGCTTGCGTTTCAACACCTTTCTACCTGCATTGAAATTATTCAAATTAGGCTGACCTTTGAGCTCGTTTTTAGATATATTAAGCATAATTATTGATCTAAAATTAATTTACCGTCGTGCAGTGTTATCAATCTTCCACAACGTTTTCTCCACTCACTATTCTGACTAACTACAACTAGTGACCATCCATTAGATGGATCTGTAAGGAATTCCATAATTCTGGATGCTTCCTCTTCATCAAACTGGTCTAATGGATCTTTTAAAATAAGCATTTTCGGATGTCTAACGATGCTGCGAGCAAGAACAATTTTTTTACCAACCGTGTAACTCAGTTCTTTTCCTTCTGGAAAAATAACGGTGTCCAATCCCTTAGGTAGTTTTTTAAGGTAATTGATCAGGCCTACTTTTTCAAGCGACCAATAAATACGCTCGTCATCTACACTTTGATCTCCAAAGGTAATATTGTCCCTCAAGGTACCTTCAAAAGGGGTTTCTTCGGTTAAGGACTGGCCTAAATGAGCTCGGTAATAATTAAGGTCGAGGCCTCTCAAATCAGAATTATTTACATAAATACCGCCTTGAGTAGGCTCGATAATTCCAGCGATAAGTCTTAACAAGGTAGCTTTACCACTACCGTTAGAACCGTTAATAAGTATGGTACATGTTTCAGAAATCTTGAGTGAGATGTTATCTAATATAGGCCGTGTTCGGTCTGGTACAGTGAAAGTTACTTGATCGAGTTCGATATGAAAGTTTTGCTCATTATTAAAAGAATGCTCTCCTGATTGAGGCTCCAATTCCTTATCTACTACTTGAGCTAATTTCTCTAAGGAGGTTAAAATATCGTAAAATGATTCTAGCCCAGAAATAATTTTTTCCACAGCTCCTATGATGATTAAAATAATAAGCTCTGCTGCTACAAATTGTCCGATGTTCATTTCTTGGCTAAGCACAAGTAATCCCCCTATAACAAGAAGCCCTGCTGTGATTAACACTTTAAAACCTATGAGTTGAATCGCTTGTATAATCAATACTTTAAAATGCTGCTCTCGGTACTTTAGATATTCCGAAACTAATGCATCATTCTTATCTACAGCGTGACTTGTTATTCCAGAAAGTTTAAAACTGATCAGTGATCTTGCAATTTCTTGAAGCCAGTGAGCTACTTTATACTTGTTTTTAGATTCTAAAAGACTAGTTTTCAACCCTTTTTCAGCGGTGTATTTAAAGAGAAAAAAAGCAAAAACCACCAGTAAAACTCCGTAAATAATAAAGAATGGGTGATAGAAGGATAACAGTAATAGTCCAAATATAATTTGTAAAATAGCCGTTGGATAATCTACTAGTAATTTAGATAAGCTCTTTTGTATAGTAAGGGTATCAAAAAACCTGTTAGCTAACTCTGGCGGGTAGAAACCTCGTAAAGCACTCATTTTGATTTTTGGAAATCGGTAGGCAAAATCAAAAGAAGACCTAGTAAATATCTTTTGTTGTATATTCTCGGTAATTCGTATTTGCATAATTTGCAAGACCCCACCAAAAGCAACTCCCAAAGTAACTAATACCACTAATAGCATCCACGAAGTACTAATTTGGGCTCCTTGAATTAAGTTAATGATTGCCTGAATTCCTAAAGGCAATGAAAGACCTACTAAACCAGCAAAAATAGCATAATAAAAGATTTGCTTGATGTCTTTTTTGTCCAGCTCCAGCATGCTAATCAGACGCTGCCAGGCGGTGAGTATATTTTTATTTTTTTCCATTGGATATGATAAGTTGATCTACTAGATTTAAAAAATATGACGTAGGTGTTGTGATATCATTGCAATCGGTAATCGCTGCAAAATGATCTTTTAAAAAGTGTTGATGCAAGGCTCCTTGTATGATCATACTGCTTAAAGAAGAAGGGTATTCATAAACCGAATTTACCTCTTCAATCATGTCCTTAAGCCTTAAAACCAAACGTTTATACACAGCAAAATAACCTTCTTTATTTTCGGTGTCCACTTCTTTAGTTAAATAAGATTTAGAATATTCTGCAATCACAATTTTATTTAACAACACTTCATCAATGTGATTAAAGTTTGAGTCTTGTATGACTTCTTGAGTTAATATCTCAATAGCTTTATTCAATTTATCTTTAGGAGAGGACTGGGATAATGTTTGAAGAACCAATTGATATTCTAACCAGCTCCAATACCATGAAGTAAGGTAGAGCAATAATTTATGCTTGTTTTCAAAATACCTATATATAGAACTTTCATTAGATTTAATCTCAAGACCAAGCTTTTTAAATGTGAATTGCTCAAAACCCAATTCATAGATCATCTCTATACTACAACTAAGGATGCGTTTACCTAAATCAGAACTTTCAGGATCTTTGACGTATAATTTATCATTGATCTCTACTTTAAGATTTTTGAGAAGTGTTTGCATTGTGTTGTATTGTTTACCACACAAATATAATAGTAATACTATTATCATATGATATCAATAGTTTTAATTAACAATTCTTTTTAAAAAAGGCAGTACCCCATTTCAATTTCTGAGGAATAAGTGTTGAGAAAAAGCCCTTACACCAATGCCTTACAAGCCACTGTCCGTAGGTGCCAAAACCTTTATACGAGACTTACCCTGCAGGGCTTAGACAAAAATATACACTCGATGAATATCGGAATTGAGCAAAAAAGGGAGCCTTAAAGTGATGTGTTAATTAGTTATTTTAGTGTCTGACCTTACTTCAGTGATCCTTGCAGCTGCTTTTGAGCCGCAAATAGACCGTACATTAACAACAAAAGATGCTCTCAATTCCTTACAGAATATTATTTTTACCTGATGACAACTACCTTAAAAGAACTCCAAAAAGCGGAAGAAAAAGCAGCTTTGTTATTTCAAGAAATTGAAAAAAGACAGCTTATACGAGCGGGCAGAACAGAAAAAGAAGTCAACACTGACATTTTTGAACTGGCAGAGAAATTATTTGGTATTCAAAAATACTGGCACAAACGTATTGTTCGCGCTGGAGAAAACACCCTACATCCTTATGATGAAAATCCGCCAGATTTGACTATTAGAAAAGATGATATCCTTTTTATTGACTTCGGTCCTATTATAGAAGAATGGGAGGCAGACTATGGTAGAACCTATGTTATGGGAGCTGATCCTTATAAAAAACAACTGGCCGTAGATTCTGAAAGGATTTGGCACAAGGCAAACGAACATTTTAAAAATAATCCAGAAATTACTGGCGCTCAGTTATATGAGTTTTGTGTCGAGTTAGCGGCTCGTCATGACTGGGAATTTGGTGGGCCAATAGCTGGTCACCTTATAGGTTACTTTCCGCATGAAAAATTAGAAACAGAAGTAAAAACAAATTACATACATCCAGAAAATCATACTCCTATGAATCAAATAGGGGCAGATGGAGCGCTACGTCATTGGATTATAGAAATTCACTTGGTGGACAGTCATAAAAAGATAGGTTCCTTTTTTGAGCAACTCGCTGGTTTCTAAAGCAGCTTCAAAGTTCCATATCCCCAAAACACCTATTTAAAACTGGCATTTATGTTGTATTCATTAGTAATAAAATAAAAAAGGGAAAGCAAATTTTTATTGGATCTCAGCCGTTAATCCAGCTTCTAACAACGCCGTGCAACGTGGCTTTAAATCGTCATAATCTCCAGACTTGACATTGCATTTTCCTTTATAATGAACTATAAGTGAACATTGCTCGGCTTGTATAGGGGTGTGATCACATGCTGCCACCAACATATCTATAACGTGATCAAAAGTATTTACCTCATCATTAAAAAGGACAATTTTATTTTCCTTTTGCTCCAATACTTCCAATTCCAATTCTGGGAGTACCTGCTCTTGTATGCTCATTTTCATAGGTATAAAGTTATGATAAATCTATTTAAAAAAAAATCAACCCTAACGTTAAAGTAATTCTTTATACATTTTAGCAGCTATCCAGTTGTCTTTTTTAAGATGGGAGTCGTAAACGATACCGCACTCCTTACACTTGCTTTTAATGAGTTTTAAATCGTCTTCGTAAAAACCACTAAAAAGTATGGTTCCACCCCTTTTTAAACTTTTAGCATATATAGGAATATCTTGAAGTAAGATATTTCTATTGATATTAGCGATGATAAAGTCATAAGATTTACCCGCCAGTTGCTCGGCACCCCCCAATATGACATTTACCTGATCCATTTTATTGCGCGCTACGTTCTCTAGTGCATTTTCATAACACCAAGTATCAATATCTATAGCATCCACTGCCGCAGCACCTCTCATTTGAGCTAGAATACCCAACACTCCAGTACCGCTTCCCATATCCAGCACTTCTAGACCTGCCAGATTCTCTTCTAACAAGTGCTGAATCATCATATAAGTGGTCTGGTGGTGCCCCGTACCAAAACTCATTTTTGGTTCTATAACAATATCAAATTCGACACCGCTAGCCTTATGAAATGGTGCGCGTACTTCACATCGGTTATTCACTGTAATCGGATCAAAATTCTTTTCCCATTCTTCATTCCAATTAGTTGCTGGTAGTTCCGCTTTCGCGAAAGCGAGATCACATAAGTCATTATCCATAAGATCTACGGTATCCAGTATATGCTCACTATCCAAAGATTGTAACACATACGCCTTGATCCCATCTTCGGTCTCTATAAAACTCTCAAAACCTACTTCACCCAATTGTGCCATCAGCACGTCACTCCAAGGTTCTTGTGGGACTATGGTAAAGCTGTATTCGACATAAATCTGATCGATACTATTATTTTTCATATGGTAAACTCTTGAACTTTTAAAATGAATTAAACGACCTTCTAATACTTGTCCAACGCCCGAATGGAACTCGTGTTCATGTAATGTATTTGTTCGTTTGATATTGTTTTCTATGGACGCTTGAAGTTGTAGATGACTGCATCAACTGGCAGGACATCTGCGACTTACTGTCTTCAATCTAGATTTCATACTGCCTTGCATCCCCAACTACCTTAATTAGGTGACTAAAGCAATAGAACTAAAAAAAATAAGTTTTTAAAATGCAT
>Ga0129324_10000922_pt1 | contig 20027 bp, 32 predicted proteins | sample CPBDNA_7_FD_96879 | JGI IMG/M metagenome (GOLD analysis project Ga0129324, IMG submission 96879) | Freshwater to marine salinity gradient microbial communities from Chesapeake Bay, USA - CPBay_Spr_15_0.2_DNA | ecosystem: Environmental > Aquatic > Marine > Coastal | place: USA: Chesapeake Bay... | reverse complement strand
GTCGGGTGCGCCGCTGGTTGGTCCAAGCAGGGGCTAAGTTCAGTTGCTGTCGGGTCCGCCGCTGGTCAAAACGATCAGGGGGGCGAATCAGTTGCTGTCGGGTTCTTCGCTGGTTGGTCCAAGCAGGGGCTAAGATCAGTTGCTGTCGGGTCCGCCGCTGGTAAAACAGATCAGGGGTCAAATGCAGTTGCTGTCGGGTCCTACGCTGGTAATGACACTCAGAGGGAGTATTCAGTTGCTGTCGGTGACTCCGCTGGTAAAGAAAATCAGGGGCTAAAATCAGTTGCCGTCGGGTACGAGGCTGGTAATTACTACCAGGGGGATTATTCGATCGCCATAGGGGCTCATTCTAACGCATCTGCAAACTCCATCTGTCTGAATGCATCTGGTTCTACTATGTCGGGTGCCATGCTGCCGGACGCTTTCTATGTGTCCAATATCAGACCTGTCACCGTAAAGCCGGTGAATGCAGTCCCACTATATTGGGACCCCGATACTCAGGAGATTATACGTCATGACCCTAACCCATGATTAATGGTGTAAATAATATTATATTCTACTAATAAAGGATGTCTGGTGGCATTGCTCAGCTCGTGGCGGTCGGTGCACAGGATGCCCATCTGGTGGGCAACCCCCAGGTGTCGTTTTTTAGATCTGCTTATAAGCGTCACACAAACTTTTCAACTATCACCGAACGTCAGGTGATCCAGGGCAATCCAGCTCCTGGTGGCATGTCAACGATCCGTTTTGAACGCAAGGGTGACCTTCTGTCGTATGCATATTTCACTAGCAGTACGACCAGCGGTGTAGAACCATTATATTCTGAGGTTTGGGAGGAGCGTATCGAAAAGGTAGAACTGCTTATCGGTGGTCAGGTTATAGATGAACAGACGTCCGAATTTAGCGAGCGTATAGCAGTAGATACACTTAGTGCTACTTTATCCAAGTCTAGTAGTGGTTCCCACCACAGTGGTGCAGAAACGGCTTCCCGTTTCTACCCTCTTAGATTTTCATGCTTTGAAAATTGGCAGTCCGCTCTCCCACTTGTGGCTCTTCAGTACCACGACGTAGAAATACGCATTACGTGGGGTACCAGTGTCCCCTCCGGGGTTATATATGAATGTATGGCACATTATATATGCTTGGATGACGACGAGCGCCGTCTATTAGCTTCCAAGCCGATTGACATGCTTATATGCCAGGTACAGAAGGCGATTGCTTCTGGTGGCAAAATTTCGGAACTCAACTTTAATCACCCGGTGAAATTTATAGCAATGAGGGGTACGGATACGGGCGAGGCCTTCATCACAAACCATAACAGAGCTAAAATCCAGATCAATGGCACTGATATTACCGATTACAAGACAGTGGTACCAAATTTCACATCGGCCCAGTCCTATTACCACTCCCCATGGGCGTCCGGTAACGATGTGGCTTATTTCCTATACTCGTTCGGTCTTGACACGAGCCGGTTCCAACCGACGGGTACTCTGAACTTCAGCAGACTTGATTCTGCTCGATTGATGAGCGAGACTGGTGACATCGTTGGTACCATCTACGCAGTGAATTACAACATTCTTAGAATCCAGAATGGGATGGGTGGGGTAGCTTATTCTAATTAAATATGTTTATTAATAACAAATGAATCAGTTTGTTAACATTTTGGTGCTTTTAGCATTCCTTTTCGTTTTAACTTACGACCCAAAGTCTCGCACACTTGAGACGTTTATAGAGGGTCCTCCAAGCGATAAACGGGGTGGTTGTTGTTCGCGGGCGAACTACAGAGCCGATAACCCGCTTCAATGCGAACCGCCGTATTACCAGGGGTTGCAATTTGCGAACACCGAACTAGGGTGCCCAGCCAAAAGCCCCCACGTTAACATGGGTGTGATAGTATAGACTTAAAAAAATAAACCTTTTAATTAGTATAACAATGTTTGATTTTGCTAATCGCGAAACGATGATGATTGTAGCGATTATTGTATCACTCGCGTCCACATATTATATCTACACAGAAATGAAGAAACAAAAGAACGACATGTATAAGGTGAAGGCCTACGTGTCGCACAAACTCGCTCATACACCTGCTAATGACGCGAAGGAACCGGTAAAATCAGAGAAGGAGGAGGTCGAGGAAGAACCGGAGGAATAATTTGATTGATAAGAATAGAGGGATATAACCCGATGTTGCGCAAAGAAGAAAGACACAAAGCAATAGCTATACCGGTTTCGTTTGCAGATGGCAAGCCGAGATTCCTAACCGTAAGAGATCGTAGATTTAAAGAGTGGATTTTCGTCACTGGTGGTTGTCACAGACGAGAAGTCGCCAACCCGCTAAGATGCGCGCTCCGTGAACTTGAAGAAGAAACACGGGGTGTGATCTCCATCAGAGATGGTATATATAGTAATTACGTATATACATGTAAAAATCATTCACAAGAGGATTTAGATAAAGACACAAGAAATGGCGTTGAAGTTACGCTCATATACAACATTTATATTATTGATTTCAACGTTTCACGGAGTAAACAGTTCGAATATATACACAGGTTCGAAGACGCTAAAAGCATAATGGAAGAACGTAAAAGACGTAGATTGAGTATCAAGAGAACCTACGACGAAAACGATGACATGTGTTTTGACACTCTCGAAGAATTTTCCAGGAAAAGACGCTGGGATTTCATAACCAGGTCCGTGTTGGACAACCCGGAGTTCCCCCGCGCACTTAGTACGTTAAATCGTAAAAGATTTAGTATAAGGTGACAGTAGTGTAATGACAAATAGCAAGGCTTTCAATATTATGACTTTATGTAGCTTGAAGGGTATCGACCCAGAGTTAGACGAGGCGATCTGTATGAATACTATGTCTGTGTTAGATTTACTCAATTCCATTAAAACGGAGCGCGAGATAAAGAAGGATAACTCCAAGCGGGCCGAGAGTCATTCAGATTCAGAGGAAGACTGTGATATTAGTTTGTCTAGAAGGGCTGGGTGCCAATATTAGTTAAAAAATAGACGCATTGTTTAATAAACAATGTTTAAAACATGGTGCACGGAGCAGGGGTTTTCGGGGCATAAGGTCCAAACCCCGACGCATGTATTGATGGATGGCGGAGTCCTAGAAGTACCATTTGATAGATTGACCGATTTTTATAAATGCTATATTCAATGTATCAAAGCGGGAGAAGAATTGTTTGTGGTTGAACAAAAAACTGAAAATTACAGATTTTTTTTGGATATCGACTACAAAAATACAACTGAACTTTCTATAGATGAGATCAAACTCATCGGGCTGGACGTCTGTTCCAAGGTGGAGTCCCTTGGTTTACCGTGCAGGTGTTTGATATCTGTGGCCGAACCGAAGATCGTGAACGGTGTAATCAAGACCGGCGTTCATTTCAACTGGCCGGATATGACGGTTTCGCAAGAGGGTGCCGTTCATCTCAGGTGGCACGTGATATCAACCTTAAACATTTCCAAGAGTTGTGACTGGTCACAATACGTGGATGGGTCTGTATATGGCGATTTGGAAACCAAGACCAGGGGTAGTGGTTTTCGTATGCCGTGGTCTCACAAAAAGGGAAAGCACTCCGAGTGTAAGGGTCAGGGTTGTATAGTCTGCAGGTACACTGGGAAATTGACAGAGGGTGAGTATCTACCCGTATTTCTGTACGACGAAAACGGAATTTCAAACTATTCACCCGAAATCACCTTGGACGGACTGAGGATGGCAACCGTTCGAACTGACAGCGAACCCATAGAGGTTCCCAAAACCGTTATAGGTCATGTTAGTTCAAAGAAAAACGAAGGTACTTTTAAAAGTTTACAGACAAAGGATGAAGTAGTTGATGGCGAGCTTTTGGCAGTCTTAGAAACTTTCATTCGGTTCAATTTACCGGGTCAGTCTAGATCTAGAGTGAAAAAGGTTTTCAAATTTAAAACCACTTACAGAGTTGAAACAACTTCCAAATATTGTGAAAATATTGGTAGGAATCATAATTCTAATCATATTTGGTTCTACATAAACAGTGATAATACTATATGTCAAAAATGCTTTTGTAAGTGTGAGACCACAGAGGGTAGAAAACACGGGTTCTGCAGAGATTTTGCAAGCCGGTCTCACTATCTAAACAAACGTCTGTGTGAAATGTTGTATCCTGCATCCTCTCGTACCACGAATCGAAAGTCTAAAACTTGAACCTTAATAACTATGTTTACCAAATTACTTAAAAGATTTAGAACCTTTCTATTCATAATGGCAACTATCGTCGCAACAACCAGATCCGGTCGAGTTGTTAAGAAACCGGTATTATATGAACCAGCTGAATTGTGCGACGACGACTATTCGGACGAAGATAGTGACGACGATGTTGACACCTCAGATTGTGATACAGAGTCGGACGAAGACGAAAGTGGTAACCTAGATAATTTCGTTGTTGATGATAGCGACGAAGATACTTAAAGTATATACTGTATTTAAAGATATATGGGTTTTGGGAATATAAATACCAACGGTGGTGGCTTTAATTTGCCCCAAAAGATAGACGACGCTGGCGAAGAATCAGACGATATAGAACCCGAAAGAGAATTTAACTTTGACACACAACCAGAAAGAGAACTCAATTTTGACAATCAATACCAACAAGCGCCCGAAAGAGAACTCAATTTTGACAATCAATACCAACAAGCGCCCGAAAGAAAACTCAATTTTGACAATCAATACCAACAACAACCATTCCGACCATTCCAATACTCACCATCTTTGAACGAGCAATTTAAATTACTCGGAGCTGGTGACAATAAGATGTATTTTATAACTCTATTCATTGCTTTTATTATAGGGTTTCTGATTGGCAAGACAATGCAACCCATTATAATTAGGTCTACGTAAGACCCATTGTAGATGGGTTAGATAAAGGAACATATTTACCCATTTTAGGCATACTCAGTGTAGTTGGATTATCCATGTGCATAGCACCACCTACACCAGAACGCTTAGACCCAGGCCAGTCGTACCCCGTGAAGTTGCCAGTGTCACCATACGAAGGTAACAACAGCGCTCTCGATACAGACTCAGCCGTTGTACTGGTCAGGAGACCTTGTAGTACTTGTGATGGTGTTATGGTTGGTTGTTCGACCTTCGTTTTTTCGTATATTTTAATGAAAGCATATGAAATTAATGAAACTAGTATTATTGTTAATATGTTAAACAACATTTACAATTACTCTACATTTTCTTTCACCCCCTCGGCGTCCTCAGCCTCGCGAGCCTTCCTGCGAGCCTCAATCTCGCCAGCCACGATACCGTCCGCCTCCTTCACAAGATCCTCGATTGGGGCGTCTGGCTTCTCCTTCTTAAGACGCTCTAGTATATCTGCGGGGTGAGAGACTGGAGCCTCGTCCGGCTTTGTATAATACCGCGAGTTCTCGTCGCCGGGTTTGATGTAAGGAGTGTCGCCCGTCGCCGTCGGTTTGGCCATCATATCACGCTTGCGGTCGTCGAACATCTTCGCAGCCTGAGCCTGGTTCTCACGGTACTTGGTCATGATTTCCTCCAATTTGTCGTCATTGTAGTGAACATCCTCGATGTGATCGCGATCTGGTGGGATCAGCAACCACTTGTACATATCAACCACATAAATGTCGAAGGTTGCATCCTCTTTCTGGAGTCGTTTTGCGTGGTTGCCCGCCTCATCTCGAGAGTTGAAGGTTCCGCGGATCTTAAGTCCAAACTTTTCATTCTTCTGCGGGCACTCTGGTCCAACGATAGAGATACAAGCAAAAAGCTGACCAGGCACAGTGGTGTAATCTTGCTCGAGAGATGCCATTATACTAGTATATACCTTGTACTCTTTAAATAAGGAATGTGGCCGTAGTTGTGTTAAGCGCCGATGGAGGATATTCGCCGGCATCATAACAATATCAAACGGGAACTCATCCGAAAGGTTGTGAATCCCAGAGATTGGGTTCTTGATGTCGGGTGTGGCCGGGGTGGCGATTTCAAAAAATGGAAACAAGTTGGAGGAATAAAGCTGTTTGCTTGTGACCCAGACCAGGAATCTCTGTCAGAAGCAAAACGCCGTTCTGATACCATAGGTATTAATGCCACTTTCTCAATTGGAGATATAACTACTATTAAATTACCCCCACAAAGATTTGATTCTATATGTTACAATTTTTCTATTCAATATATATTTCAGAATGAAAAACTTTTCTTTAGAACAGTAGAATGTATAATACATCATCTGAAAATCGGTGGGAGGTTATTTGGATGTGTGCCAGATTCAGATATGATACTTATGAAAACACCATACAAAGATGATTTAGGGAATTTTTTTACCCGAAAAGATAATACTGGACTGGGTTCGTTCGGTGATAACGTGTACGTTCATTTGGCCGACACTCCTTACTATAAAAATGGTCCCATCCCCGAACCTATAGCATACAAAGACATATTTATAACTACTTTAGAGGCTCGTGGGTTTGAAAAGGTCGATTGGCGACCACTAGGTTGTGGGCTCACTGGAATGTACAGTCAGTTTATTTTTGTAAAGTATATATAAGTATGTTGTTAATAATCACAATAATGATTATATTAAATTTTATTTCATTAAAAACTTTAAAAGATCCAGATAATCTAAGAGAGTTGAAGGATAAATACACACGATTTTTAGATAATGTACCACCCGAGTGGCCGGTTCTTAAACATAGATCTATAATAAATGGATATTACGACAAGGGGAAAGAGATTGGATACAACGTGAACAAAGGAAACGAGATTGGAATCTGTATGAACGGCACGAGTAATGAAATGTTCCATGTATTAATCCACGAATTGGCGCACACTACAGTAAAAGAGTATGACCATTCGGACCAATTCTGGACAAACTTTAAAAAACTAAAACAACACTGTATAGATTTAGGTGTTTACCAAGAAATTTCAAAAGAAACAAAATTCTGTGGAAAATATATTCGTGACTAATATTAAGAATGGGTACTACTGCTTTATCGGCTACAAGTGTTGCCCTCTCTTTGTGGTCTATAGTAATGCTGATACCACTTCTTTTGTGGTATATTTCGAATAAGGATTTCAGACTGTTTTTGTATCTTTTTTACCCTGTGATAATTGCGTTCGTGTCCAGGCAGGGGCTGTTCTGGGTGAAGATGGATGTGATTGCGATTTCTAGCATGGTGACATTCTTGGTAGGATATTTAATAAGTCTTAACAAGAAGGCAAAAGATGCCATAGAGAAACCATCCACCCATAAAGGACTTTCATCTATTATATTTACATTTTTATCGTTTGTTTTTCTGGCAATTATATTTGGCGCCAGTCGAATTACATATTTATACAACCCGTCCAACTTTACATAACAACCCGTTTACCAAAGTAAAACATAATCGCCGCGACCAGGCCAATTACAAACAGAGAAGTAACGCTATTGGGGTCCGCCGCGAGCTGTGGGATCATGCCAGCGAGCTTTTCCTGAACGGGGCGGGAGGAAGCCACCGCTGCGACAACACCGACGAGGAGCGCTGTCATCTGCTCGTCTGTGAGGTTCATGGGGTTCTGCTTGCCCTGCTGGGGGGACTGCGCAGGTTGCTGGGGCGGTTGGGACATCATAAACTGGGGCTGGGCCGCGGGCATCTGAGGGGGCATAGACCCGTTTTGGGAGGCGGTCTCCCAGTCAGCTGGGCCAGACATAACATCGGCGAGAGAGCTGGAGTCCATCTTTACTGTATTATTAACATTTTTTTCTTCGTGTACATTCAACGCGGTGACAGATCCAAGCGGGGTAGATTCCGTGTCGTTGTCAGACAGATCCATGGTATCTATAGACTCCATTAACAATTAATGAATGTTTTATTACCCCACATGATACGCAATATAAAGTGTACCATTTTAGAGACTGCCTTCTGTGTGCGCTCCCGTGAATGGTACGCGGTTACTACTCTCTCTGTCCTGAGACTTTGTCTTTATTTCTTCTTTTCAATTGTTACGGATGTATGTTTCTTGAGTTTACTGGGGTCCCCCTGGTTCGCGTGTTCGTGTTTGGGGTTGTAGTTTTTCTTATGACACTGCCAATACTGGGGCGACCCAACCCTGAACCCCGTTCGCATCTTGGCCTTGTACCAAAACACACAGTCCTGGATGCGATTACTTTTAGATGTATTATCTAAAACCAAACATTCGTAATTCTCTGTGCATGCATTCATCACCTGATTAAACATGTCGAAGGTTGGAAATACACCAAAGAAGGATTTATAAAGTTTTTCGCGATTCTGAATTACATTCTCTCTAAGAATAAACACATAGTCAACGTTTGCTCTGAGATCCGGCGTAAGATCCATACAATATTGCATAGTCAGCATGAAAAAGATTTTCCAGTGCCTGCCGTTCATAAAACACTGGCGGATACAGGTGTCCTTCATAAACTTTCTGTCGTACATGCAGTCGTCCAACAATAAGAACGAGCCAGCTGCACCGGGGGCGCCCGAGCCAATAATCTTCTTCTGGCGTTCTAAAACTCGTTCAATCGCTTCGCGGTCATAATCACCATATATGAACAAATCTGGAACGAACTGACCGTAGTGGTGATTACCCTCCTCTGTCGCCGACATAACTATGCCAGCTGGAATATGTTTCTTGTGGTACATCACATCTGTAACCAGCGTGGACTTGCCAGTGCCTCGTTTACCAATAAAAACACATACTTTATCGTCCGGCATGTTAGCTGGGTTGAACTTCTTTAGTTGAATGTTCATTACTACGTATTATGTGGATTTATTTGGTGACTTTTTTTCACAGTTGATTATAGAATGACCGGTGGTCGAATACAGCTAGCTACAACCGGTGTGCAGGATGTTTTCCTGACCGGTAAACCCGATATAACGTATTTTGAACAGGTGTACACGAGACATACAAAGTTTGCACTAGAGACGTTGGATAACGTGTTCAATAACAATTCTATAGATTTCGGTGATACTATACGAGCAACTATTCAGCGTAGAGGTGATCTAGTTCGAAATATATACGTGCGAATGGAGCTACCCCCTTTGGGTGTGGGGTCGGCGGGATACACGGACTCTGTTGGAAATGCTATCATCGAATACGCCGATCTGATTGTGGGCGGACAGGTCATCCAGCGCATAAACGGCGAATATATGGAGATTTTCAATTCAATGTTTGTCAGCGAATCTCAGCAGAGAGCTTTCAAGCCTCTCGTAGGCACAACCGGCACCAGAACGGGGCTGGGCGACGCGTCTGTTGCCAACGGGTACCCACGAACGCTGTTTATAAACCTCCCATTTTACTTTATACGAGATGACCCTATATCGATTCCGCTGTGTGCTCTTTATCGTCAAGAGGTTGAGATTGAAATAAAACTCAGACCTCTGAGCGAAATCGTGGTGAATACGACCGGCGCTGGATCACCCCCCGCGATTGCACAACCACCTAAATTGGGTAAAGTGACAATGCCGGTTGAATATGTATTTATTGAGGACAAAGAGATTGATTATTTCAAATCGAAACGAATTGAGCACACCATAACACAATTGCAGATGCAGTCCGAGGTTGTTGAATCGAATACAGTCAACATGAGACTGAACTTCATAAATCCGGTAAAGGAGATGTATTTTGTTATACAAAACGAATCAAATGTTCACCCGGATCAAAATGATTGGTTTAATTACACAAATAGCACATATACAAATAATCCTAGACATCACCAATTGGTTGATTTGAAATTAGATTTCAACAATGAAACGTATCTGGACCCGGATGTTTCGGACGCCCTGTTCATGTATGCTATACAGTCTATGAACAAGCACACGAGAGTACCCAACAGGCTGTTTTACACGTACAGCTTTGCCATCGACCCTGAAAACTACAGGCCGACCGGGCAGGTGAACATGAGCAGAATTCAGAACAAATTACTCACTATGAATCTAACACCATATTCGGGAACTAGAAATGTTAGAGTATACGCAAAGTCTTATAACATCCTCCGAATCGAGAATGGTTTAGCGGGAGTGTTATTTATAGACAACAATTACTATTAAACTAAAACAATGGAACAACAGATCATCGACGCATCCATGGGGGTTATACTCCCGGTGGTTGAAAAGGCGGTACTGTTGGCGGTCGAATACAGCAAGGCGTGTAACCGGTGCGTTCTCACAGCCCAGGACATGCAGTACGCCATGAAGTATTGTGCGAGGTACCAGGTGGGTGTCGATATAGGGAGTATATTTGATACTGATTCCGATTCGGAAGAAGACCCAGACATAGAATGTTGCGATGAGCAGGATGAGCCATTTGTGAGATATTCAGGTGACAATGAATTATTTAACAAAGTGAACGACTGTTATGATACATGGGAGTATTGGGAGCCAACTAATATGACAGAACATATGCTTAAGGGTGCCGTTGATAAAAATATGTATTGAGGCTAATGGCTAGCCTATCATACAAGTCCATGAAGAACATAGGTTACGACCCACCTACTGGTATTAATATTGATGATCACGAGTATTCAAAGTTCGACAGGCGCGAAGTTGAACTAGAGAACAACGAGATAGAACCAGATTCTGACTGTGGTAGCGACGACGAGAGTCAGAGTGATTACCAGGCCACAACCGATACAGATACGGAAACTAACAGCGATCTGGGTGAGACCGATTACAAGACGGCGGTATTTAACAGAAAAAAATCAAACTACGAGCGTGTGTATACAGTAATCCTCCAGGAAGAGGAATTTCTCCCAGAATAATTTTCTAGTCATATAATAAAACAATGGATGCCATAACGTCGACGTTCGCGCTTGCTTCCCAGGTTGAGAATCAGGCTCTTAACTCGATCGTTGCCGGTTTCAGCTTCGCGTCGGCTATCGCGTACATGGACCTTGTTCGTTGGGTTCTCGCCCAGGTTGTGAAGGTAAACAAGAACGGTGGTTACTACTACCTGATGACGGCGCTTCTCACGACGCTCCTGTCGATCGTTGTGTTCATGCTGATCAAGCGCTTTGTGAAGCCCGACATCAAGCAGCCGTCTGCCCCACTGTACGCTGTCTCGGCTTAAGAAATATCAGGACGATAAGCCCTGTTATTAGCACAAACCCAATTATAACATGGGTAGATATTCCTTGATCTGCTTCCAAAGAAGGAAGCTCAACGAGGGGGGATAACTCGGGTGTGTTTTCTGTATACTGTGACTTTAAAGGTTCCAGTTTATCGATAGAACAAGTCGCTCTAAATTTCAGAAAGAGATTTCGATTACCAAAGTCATATGGTATCTGTCTCGATCCGTTGATGTAATAAAAACGAATCCTCAACCGATCGATACTCTTAAATTTGCCTTGGTGGAAGTAGTATTCCACTGGATCATCCGGACCTTTATAGGTCATCATACCGTTGTTTGTGTATGTTAGTATGCGGGCTGTATATAAATACCGTCCTTCTTGTTTGTACACCTTTTTACTCATGTCATCTGAACCACTTGTGACTCTCATGAGTAGTGTAGTGGGCCCATGTAAATCGATGACCCCTCCGGTGACAGAACCACTTGTAGATGATACATTTGATAAATTGAAACCGAGTACATTAAATGGTGAATATGAATCTAAATTGAGTGTAAAGTCTGATCCACCACCACCATTTGAAAATGTCAAAGCCCGCGTACCCGAATCATATGTCACCGACGTTACATTTGATTGTGAAACGGTGGTCGCAATATCAGACGCCAGTTCGTCACCAGACGAATAGAACTTATTATCCAACGAGTAGGATGTACCATCAATTACCAGTGTGTTATTACCATCGTTTATAGTTGATTGGGTAATCGGTATATTGGCGGAGATGAGTCTGAAGTCCGACACGTTGTACAGAGGTCTATTTAATTTAAAAATGAAATCGTTTGGGTTTAAATCTTCTCTCTCCGCGCTATCCACATCCAATATGTAATTCATGTTGCTTACTAATTTATGGATAGTTTTTTTATGCAGAGATACTGTGCGCAAGTGGATTGTTCTTTAGCTGGTTCACGGCGATGTCAAGTGCTTGTGTATTGGGGTTAATATTACCCTTGAAAGCGTTGTTTTGCTGATACATTGGCTGAACGTAGTTCTGAGACCAACCCCCGTTTGCGGGTGCGTTCCACCCGTCCATGCGACTGGTGTCGCTTCTGACCGCCGTCACCATACCGTGCTGGCTGAGCGGATCGCCTCTCACGTTCATACGCCCCCCGTTGCCTCTGCGGTCTTTCTTGCCTCTGCGGTCGGTTGGCCGTATACCGTAGTCTTGCGCGTAGCCACCTTTCTCCATGTATTTAACAGTCGGTGAGTTCGTGTACCCACTGTGGAAGCTGTTAATGCCAGGAGTCGGGTTATTAACGTGCGAATACTGGAGAACGTTAATATCACCTTTATTACGAGTTGGGTCGTCTGCGAGTGGTCTGGCGGAAATGAATTTCTTTGCCGGTGCGAATTCCAAACCGTCACAGCGCGTTGTGGTCTCCGCTCTGTTGGTCCATCTCTTGGTTTTCTGGTGTTCAGATCGGGGTACTAGACCATTGAGCGAACCGCCTTGCCCCTGCGCCCGCCCCGGAACGTTGGGAAGTCTACTTGGCAGATAGGCGGTCGTGACTGGTTTATCGTGCGTCACCCGGCCTATAACCTGCCCTTTGCCACCTGTAATATCACCCGCCGGCCCGGATCTGCCGGGGAGTGTGGTCAGTTTGTACGCGCCAACATTTGTAGGGTTCACTCGGAACATCTGTTGGTACCCACCAGATGCTGGAACATCCGCCCCTATGTTAAGACCCGGACCAACCATGTTCTTGTCAGCCGGTGAAAGGTTATTCATTTTACCACTCACCCACGAGCGGTCTCTAAAATCGCGGACCGGCTCGCCGTTCACGTGCTTCATGAAGGCCACATCACCAAAAGATGGCATTTCCTGTTTGTTGTGCGGGTTTATGCCGACCCCACCGATCCCACCCGTAAAGGTACTCATTACACTGCTTCTGGTGGGATAGTTATGATCCACCTCCCCCTGAGAGACTGGCGGGGGTTTTGCGGTCTCAAAATATTCTGTGTTTTCTTGTTTTTTTGTGAGGCATTTAGCAACCCACACAAGTCCTGCTGCTGCTATTATTTCAGCCATCTATTACTAAAAAGTAATATTTTATTTATTACAATAACGCTTTGTGAAAAGACCGTTTTGAACTTCGGCACGGGTGCTTGCCGGCTCGTACCTCATGGTTCTAAGCGGAAGGCTACAGTTCATATTCTGGATTGGAAAATAGGCACCCCGGGTATTATTAACAAACGTCTTGTCGTGTCTCGTAGTTGCCTGGGGTCGGAGTTCGTCGTCTGTCATAATAAGATTAGCAGGTGCACCTTTGCCTGCCATATACGGGGCCGTTCCATAAAGCATGGTATTAGGGCGACAACAATAATTGAGGCTACTCGGTTGTGGGGGTGCCACCAGATTCTCGGTTGCACACTCCGGAGGGACCGCCGGGTTCTCAAGTATAGGTAGAGTTGCTTGAAGCTGGTACGCCATCTTTATATACTGTAATACTATTTTTTAAACACCACCTCACCACCCACCAGGTGCGCGGTGGCTACCATCGGGCTCTAAACCACCGTACGCCTCCAACTGAACCCCGCGAGCATCGGGGTCGCACGATCCCGGGGTATCTCTACACAGGGGTTGGAACTTTTTACCGTAACACGCCTCTGCAAATTCGGTCTGACCTCCTGGAATTTGAGTCACTGGATTACTAAAAAACTGCCGAGCCCCAAACTTTTTCTGAAACTGGGGAAGGGGGCTTCTAGAACGACCAGAGTCGTACGGGAATGTGTCGCCGAGCAGTTTACTTACTTGAGTAGATACGGTCGGATAGTAGCAAGCTGGTGATCTGTCTGGGTCGTCGATATAATCGGTGAGAAGCACGTTGGCCATCGGGTTATCCGGCGTTGGGAGCTGACAATCGGACCCAAAAACACCCCTAGCCTTTTCAAACCCCTTTATCTGACCAGACCTGTACAGTGTGTAAAGAGTCCCTATAACCATAAAGGCCAGTATGAAAACTCTCGGGTCTCGTTTAATAAGATATATGAGAGTTGACAGATAAAGAATGAATCTCGTGCTGGCGTTTATTCTTTCGTCTGCACTCTGATTTGAGTTGGGCCAAAAAAGTAACACTTTGTCAGATCTAAATAATTCAGTAGGTTCAGAAAACCAAACAGTCATTTATTGTATACGTTTACTTTTTTTCGGCGCCTCCAAACATGCCACCCAACGAGCTGAATAGCCCCGTCAGAGCCTTCTCGTCCATCTGACCACCCGACTCCATCGAACCCGCACACTTCTTGGCGACGTCTTCAATCATACCCAGTGCCTCCGCTGGGATCATGGTAATGGTCGTACCCAGAATATACAGCGTCTGGATATACTGCCAGATTGCGTCCTTCGTCTTTGTCGACATGTCTGCTGTCCAGTGTTTCTTGATGTTCATCTCAGCCAGAACAGAGTCGTTAGATTCCATGAAAAACGATTCATCCTTCGCCATAATCTTCTCCTGGTACTTTGATACACCAGTCATATAGCCTTCTACACACTTTCGGGGGTTTGATTTCTTGAGAAGCTCGAATGACGCCTTGTACTTCTTGACAGCTTTCTCCTCAGGAAATGTTTTTTCAAGTTCCCCAAGGAACTGCTCCATCATTTCATTCCAAGCACTAATCGAAGTCATTTCTGATTATATAGACCTGGTATTCTTTAACTTATGTTTCAAATGGTTCTAATGATATTGTTTCTCTTGCATTTACCCCCGTACCCACGATGAAATACACCAGTATAGCCACAAGCATAGCTGGTTTAAAACAGTCGCTGTTTGTTGGTTGTGGGTCGTTGTTCAACTTGGCTTTACCGTGAATATACACAACCGTCGCCCCTCCTGCAAACAACGCGGCCCATGTTGGATCTTTAAGGTACTGCTCCATCTGTTATTATATAAGTATAATAGTTTAATTATCTGGCGCATCCGGGAAAAGAACACCTTCTTCCTCTTGTACCAACGGCGACTTGCTCGGGAGTGGTATGCTTTTTGTTTCTTCCTCCGGTTGGTCCTCCGGTTGGTCCTCTGGTGGGGTGCTCGGCTCAAACGGTTCATCTGTAATCTCCTCTGGGTCTGGCTGTGCGCCCAGCGGGAGCTCGTCCATTGGATTCTCGTCAATGTCTGGATCTTCTGCGTCTTCGTCAATTTCACTGCACACGTCTATATCGTGTGAAGATGTTCTATCCTGAGAAATATAAGCACTAAGAATTTCTTTCACCGGTATCATTTCTTTGATTGTAGACTCTACACTGAGAGTAATTCTACTGAATAGTCTGTCTTCGCGTTCACCATCGGTGATATCTTCATGAAATAGATACGGGTCCTTGTAAATATCCTTCGCCGAGTTTATATAACACCCGTGGATGAACATTTCGTTTGTGGGGAGTTTGATCGAGATCTTCTTCGTGCCTGTGTTAAGACGCACAGACGAAAAGATCTTCACGTAACTCACGAACACCGCTGCAAGTAGATCGTTGAACCACGCACACGAGTTGGAAATCTTATCAGAGTTCTGCTTCACCATGTGATTGTTCCAATTCACAACTTCCTTTAAAAGTTTTTGGTATGTAAGTAGAATCTTCTTTCCCTTTGAGAGTTTCTTGGCCTCTGTGTAAATCTCCTTGAAAGTTTCAGTCATTGTCGGGGTCATGAGAATTGAGAGCTGGTGAATATACTCCTTTTTGGCCTCGACCAAAACATTTAAATTATTGTTAGTTGCCATATTATTATCATACTTACAAAAATAACAACTAACAATCACGCACCTTTGTGTTTAGAAGCCAATTTTTTGAGGTTTATTAAAGACGGAAGCGCGCTCGCATCTTCTGGTGTGTGGCGACCGGGGTCGTATCTACCCTCGACAGAGGACGGCGATTCCCACGTGACTGCGAATTCCAGTTGGGACTTTAATTTCACTATGAAACCGGCATTCTTCAACTGTCTCTGTATATACACAGATGCTTTATAATGGTCAAATATAGGATATCCCATTATAAACTTTGGTATTGAAAGGTCTACACTTTTCACGCCAAGCTCAACGGACATCTTGATTTTTTTACAAAACTGTTCATATATCCTCTTGTATATCTCTTTCTTGATACTCTTTCTTTTCTTTTCGATTTCGTGTATATCTTTAGCACTTATCATTACTTCTTGTTAAGAATTACTTTACGCTGATCTGCCACAATGGTGTCATACGACAGGTACTGAGAGTCCTGTGGGTTGTACGCACCCATCTCGGTGTCCGTTTGTTGTTGTGTAATTGCACCGACGACGCCACCGTTTAGAACGTGGAACGTGGCGCCGACTCCGTGTGGAAAGCCGGAATTGGTTACTGTGAACATAAAACGGACAACGTACAGGGTGTCCGCTTCTTTTGTATATTTTTTGATGTCGCTGGTCTCGATGGCATACACACACACCCCGGTTTTGTCACCAAAGTATTTCTGACAGGGTAGGACAACACTTTGGATCTCGTCTGGTGTTATCGATCCACCGGATTGTACAAATCCACTCAGGTCGGGTGCCCGAACATTCAGGTCGGCGTCTTTTGGTTTCGTATACCCAGAAAATCCAAACATCTCAACAAACTTTTCTTTCCTGTTACCACCCAATGCCACGAAAACAAAAACCAATAATAGGATTATGAACAACATATTGTATATTATTAATGCGCAAAAAAAATCAACAAAAAAGTTATACTAATAGTAATACTAGTAATGTCTGCGCTACTCGTGTACAGCAACAAGTGCAACCATTCTCGTAACATCATTCAGTATATAAATTCGAATGATCAGCTCAAACAGATTGTGAAATTTCACGACGTCAACACACACGGCGTGCCGACGCAGTACGCACAGTACATAAAAAGAGTTCCAACCATGCTGACTAAAAACGGAAAGGTTTTGGTTGGAAATGAAATCAAAAACTGGTTAGAGTCCCTGTTACCGGTCGAGTTTTCAAGCTGTTCGTTGCTGGGCTGTGGGCTGGGAGCCAGTCTGGATGACCCGGACGACAAGGAGGGGTACTACAGTCTGGACGACTATGGAAAATCCCTCCAACCGGCCATGACACCCGACCTGGAAGCGAAAGTAAGTCAGAGTGTCAACGAAGCATTTAACAGTGATAAGAGGTAGACGCTATTACTTGTTATAGATGAGGCTCAAAACTATACAAGCTTCATCATTCAAGGCAACATTCGAAGTTCTGAAAGATATTCTTAATGATGTCAACATATACTTCGACGCAGATGGTCTCAAGATGGTAACACTCGACACAGCCCGAGCAGCGCTGGTAGACCTTGAACTTAGTCACGATAATTTTGAAGAATACGAATGCGAGTCAGCTATAACGGCTGGTGTGAATGTATCTAACATGTTTAAACTTTTGAAAACTATCTCTACGTCCGACACACTCACACTTGAAATCACGAGTCGAGATGTTATGAATGTTCTGATTGAAAGTTCTGTTAAAAAATCGAAAACAAACTTTCAACTAAAACTATTGGATATTGACGAAGATCACATCCAAGTTCCAGAAGTTCCGCTATCTGTGTGTACCGTTATGCCTTCTATTGACTTTCAACGAATCTGTAGGGATATGAATAATCTGGCAAATGAAATTTCGGTTACCAGAATAGATGACCGTTTCGTGTTTAGTTGTGAGGGCGATTTCGCTAACCAAGAAACGACGATCAGTTGTACCGACGTAGTAGACACCACGTACAGTGGTACATATTCTTTGAAATATCTTAATATTTTTACAAAATCTACCGGTATGTGTTCAAATGTACAGATCCTTCAAGAGGAAGGTAATCGGTTTTTGGTTCTTCAGTATAACGTGGCCAACTTGGGTGATCTCAAATTTTACCTCGCTACAAAAGTTGAAGACAGCTAGATTTCCTGTTTACAATCTTAACAACATTTAACGCGTTTGTAATTTCAATATCTGTATAATCGTCAAAGAAAAATAGATCTTCCACGAGAACATCCTCCCCGTGAAAATCTTTCCTAGGCCCCATCATCGGTTTAAGTTTTCCGGTTACATCTCTCACAGGCACACCGTCCTCGTCTAGTAACATAACCTGTGTCAAGGGTACACTGAAAACGGCATCCTCGCTCTCCTTCGGTGGCCATATAATATCTGTATTGGATGTCACACACTCGTACTCTTTTCCATCGTATGCATACCCGATACGCAAAACGGCATTCTTTATACAGTCTGGCGTCTTGCCAAGCCTGCCAATGTCCCACGTTACATCCGTGCAATGATAACTCTCGTCCTCGTCCCAGTCACCCTCCTCTTTTTTCCAAAACTTATTCCACCCCGTAGACGCGGTCGCGGGTGAAATATACTCGAGACACGCACATTTAACTGTATAATTTCTCAAAGCCATCAAGTCTCTGAAAAACATGTATATCCTAACAAGGAGGAAAAACATCGTTAAAAGATAAAGAGCTTATTTCTTTAAATGGATGGAACCGGCACGTTCTTCGGAACGTACGATAAAAAATTACAAGACTGGGAATGTAAAATAGAATGTGAGATTAACTCTGACACGAAAAAAAAATTAGAAAATGAAATGTATGATTACATGGCTGAATGTTTACCATATCTTTCAAAGTATATGAAAGAGTCTGAAATGGCAACGGTGGAAGGCCCCTTTAATATCAAAATAACACAGGGTGTACAGAAAAGGGAACTATATCATGATTATCTCATAAACGTCGAAAGTTACAAGGGTACGTTTCCAAGTATAAATAACAAAAAAATAAAAAGAAATACACGACACGGTAAATACTGTGTGAATAAAGATTGTAATTCTATTAATATTTTTTTAGATACCAAGAGTTCCAATTATATATGCCAGGATTGTGGGGTGTGTGATTATTATTTGAGCGAGGAACTAAGTTATAAGGATGAACAGGAAACAAGTGAAAAAATACAAAATAATTCATACAAAAGAGATAATCATCTGAACGAATGGATCCTACAGTTTCAGGGTAGAGAAACTACAAATATACCACCAGGGGTTGTAGAACAGTTAAGATCAGAATTCAAAAAACAAAAAATAGAAAATGTTGAAGATATCACACAATCAAAAGTAAAAACTTTACTGAGAAAATTGAGATATAGTAAATATTATGAACACGCGACATATATCACTCACATATTAAGTGGGTTAACACCACCTTATATGCCCACAGAATTGGAAGAACGATTAAGGCATATGTTTAGAGATGTTCAAGAACCGTTTGAGAAACACTGCCCCGCAAATAGGAGTAACTTTTTGAGTTATTCGTATGTGCTTTATAAGTTCTGTGAACTTTTGGGAGAAGATGAATATCTTCCATACTTTCCATTATTGAAATCAAAAGAAAAACTTAGACAACAGGATGTTATATGGAAGGGTATTTGTGGAGAATTATTATGGGAATATATTCCTACATGTTAATTAAGGACCATACCCACATAACTTATACCATTCATTACCTAAACATGGTTGTTGCTTGTATTTCATCCGACATGCTTTGAATTCAGCACAAGTCATCACAGCACCTGCTCGTTCACAATTCCGAGCCGCCCAAGGAGTACATAATTGAACACGTGTAGTACCTCCTGTAGATGGTGTCGGTGTATTAGATGATGGTGTTGGTGTATTAGATGATGGTGTCGGGGATGCCGACTTACACACACCGTCGGTCAAGTTCTGGCCTGCTGGGCAATCAGTATCATCTGAGGTAGAATCACCCCCGCCACCACTGTCATCTGAGGTAGAATCACCCCCGCTACCACTGTCATCATCTTTCTTCTTACCAAGTACTCCGGTGGCATCATCTTTCTTCTTACCAAGTACTCCGGTGGCAAAAAGGACAGCTATTATCACACCCACAAATAATAT
>Ga0129324_10000921_pt1 | contig 20041 bp, 19 predicted proteins | sample CPBDNA_7_FD_96879 | JGI IMG/M metagenome (GOLD analysis project Ga0129324, IMG submission 96879) | Freshwater to marine salinity gradient microbial communities from Chesapeake Bay, USA - CPBay_Spr_15_0.2_DNA | ecosystem: Environmental > Aquatic > Marine > Coastal | place: USA: Chesapeake Bay... | reverse complement strand
CCAAGGTAATACTAAATAATAATCTGGATTTATGGATCTTGAAAACTTTTCATTTACAATTTTAATTTTTGTACCTGGCGTAAAACAACCAGATTTTAAAGGGTTTCTATCTGCAATATAATCAATAGTTTCTTTTCCAATATTAAAGAACTGCAACAAAACATTTCCTTTTGTTGAGGCTCCGTAACCATGAATTATTTTTTTATTTTTTTTTATATTTCTTAATTTAATTTGTAATTTTTTTTTAATTTTGTTAATCTTCATAAAAAATATTTTATAAGTATGTTTATTTTTTAAACCAAACTTAATTTCTTCTTTTAAAACTTTTTTGATTCTTGCTTTTTTATCTTTATATACTGCATTTTTATGACAAATATAATATCTTGCACTTCCACCATTAACTTTATTATATTCTATATCATAAACCTTCAAATTATTGTTTTTTGCCATTTGAATTATTACGTCAGAAGAATAATATTCTAAATGCTCGTGGCATATAGTATCAAATAAATTATTTTTAATAATTGAAAGCAAATCAGCATGCTCTAATAAAAAAACACCATTTTTTTTATCAATAATTTTTTCTATATCTGATAAGAATTTATTAGGATCATCTAAATCGTAAAACATCGATAAAGCTGTAATTGCTTTAAATTTATTCTTGATTTTTGCTTTTACAATTGACCTAAATGAAAAAAAATCACTGATACCAAAATTAATTTTTTTATAATAAATTTTGAATTTCTTTAAAATTGGATCTATTCCTACGGTATTTATACCTTTGGTTTTATAAGCATTAAGCAAAGTGCCATCGTTACTGGCAATATCTAAAACAAAATCACCTTTTTTTAATTTAACGATTTTTGATAATTTTATAGCTGTTTCACTCAAATGATTTGTCATTGTCTTATTTATTCCAGATCTATAACCATAATCTTCATTGTATAGGTAGTTTGGATTAAAATTTCGATCTAATTGAACTAAATTACACCTTTTGCATTTAACAAGGTTTAATTTTTCAGACTTAATATTAAACTTAATATTTTGAGGAAACTTTCCAGTATAACTTAACATGCCTAATGAAAACAAAAATTCTAAATATCCTGATTTACAATTTCGGCAAAATTTAATTTTTTTCATTATTTTAGTTTTTTATAATTGAATATGTATTTAATAATAAATGAAATCAAGACAACAAGTTTATTTCGTCTATTATCTTACCTAATTTTTGTACACTCACACATATGGTCAAAAAAATTTACCTGACCTGAAAAACCACCTCTATTAAAAACACCAAATATTTGATTTTTTTGGGTTCCGACACCTTTTAGTCTATGTTTAACAATCATTCTATAAAAATAATCATAATCTGCTGAATATTTATATTTTAAGTTATATGATCCAACTACTTTCGCTGCATTTTTTTTAGAATGTCTGCTAAAATATTCACATAAAATATTCATTGCATCTAGCAATAGATAATCATCGGAATTTACAAAACCAATTTATTCACCCATAAAAACCTTTAAACCTTTATTAAAAGCATCATATATACCATTATCTCTTTCAGAAATTATATAAGACACCTTATTTTATATTTATTTACTATATCTAAAGTACCGTCAGTAGAACCACCATCAATAATAATATATTCAATATTATTGTAACTCTGACTAAGTACACTCTGAATTGTTCGCTCTATTTTTTTTTCAGAATTAATCAAACAGTTATTAATGATATTTTAGGATCCTTCATAATTTATTCTAAATTCTTATTTTTTTGAGTTCTGATACCTTTTAGTCTATGTTTAACAATCATTTAATTATTCATATCATCTAAAATGTTTCTATCAAGAAACTCATAATCAAGGATATATTTATTTGAATTGATATATTTTTTTACGCTCTCTAAAATTTTATTGTGTTTATCAAATTTAAACTCTTTTTTTACCCAATAGCTATAAATATTTTCATTATAAACATTATGTTTTGTTCTAATATAATTTATATCTTCAAATAACCAATTTGGTGAAATTAATATATGTCTAAAAAAGTAATATCTATAAATTTCATTTTTTTTTATTTTTAAGTCAATTTTTTTTGGATTTAGTAATAATGATTTATATTTTGCAACACTATTTACATGCAAGTTAAAATCAAAATTTAAGGTTGCGTTTTTTAAAGAGGCATTCACAACCGGTATGCCGAATAATGGGTATTCAAAACCTATAGTACCAAGAACAGTTAAAACACAGTTAATACCCTCTTTAATGAGTTGGTTGTGACCAGAATTAACAGGTAATAATTTAATATGAGGATATTTTTTTACAAAATTATTTAGAATTTCATAATTCATTTTTCTTTCAATTTTATACAAATTTGGATGAGCTTTAATGTAGTATTCATGTTGACTATGTTGGGTGGTTTTACCAATGAAATCTAGCCACAAATAATTATCTGGAAAAAGATTTTTTCCATAGGCATGAGGTGAATCTATAAAAGAATGACTAGCAATTAAAAATTTGAATTTTCTATTTTTAGATAATAGTCTTTTTTTTGATTTACCAACAAATGGGTTATTAGGAGCCCACCAAATATCAATTCTCTTACCTTTTATGTGATTTTCTACTCTTTTTTTTGAAAAAGCTAGGCCTTTATTTAAAATTTTTTTTTCAACTTTCAATAAAGTTTTATTTGCATTATAAAATTCATATCTAGCATATGGGAGCCTATCATTTAAACAATTTAAATAATCTGGCTGACATACATAAACTTTAATTTTTTTTTTTAAACATATTCTGGCTAATAATCCAATCGAATATACAGTGTGACTTAAAACAACAGCTTTAATTTTATTTTTAGAAAAATAATCATACCAAAATAGAAATAAATAAATTGATTTTTTTAAGTATAATTCAAATGACTTGTTTTCAAGTTTTATAGTTTTTTTTAAATGAGATTTTAAATAAGAATCATATATTAGATCACCAACCCAAATATTTTTTAATTTAATGTTTTCTATATCATAATTATTTTTTAATCTTTTTTTGAGTAGCCTAAATATTTTATTTCCTTCATCTTCAATATTCCCATTGATGTTTGGAAAAATAAAATCCTTTACACCGCAAGATTTATAGACACCAAAAAATCTTATAGAAAATGTTTTTGCAATAAGCCATTTAATTTTGTCATAAATGTTTCTTGATATATCGGCTGAAAGTATAGAGTATCCAGCGTAAGCAAGTATATTTGCGTTATACTTTTCACTTAAATTTTTCAATAAATATGAGTTAGCAATATGCAATGAGCCCCAATTATTAAATTCAACTAAAATTTGATTGTTTGTTTGATAATTTTTAAATTTAAAATATTTTTTATTATGATTAATTATATTCTTAAAGTGTTTATTAAATAGATACATTTTTGGTTTAGTATTTTAAATTTTTTATTTACTGAAAAATATTTTAATTATTTTAATAATAACTTTTCATATTTTGTAAGTTTTGTATGTGGAAATTTATCTATTTTTTTATCTCCACCAATCCAATTTTCTATATACCAATTATTATTTTTTGTTTTTTTCCATATTTTTTTATTTCTAAACCTATTTGCGATCTTCCAAAAAAAATTCTCAGTTATATTTATTTGTTTGCAGAATTTGCCTATATATTCTTTAGGTGGTTTGAAACCATCATGGTTTATCACTAAATTAACAGCTTGATCTCGTGTTAATCTTCTTTTTCTAATTTCATTAGAGCTATTATCTGTGACTCTATTAAATCCAAATTTAAGCCATTTAAAATAGTGATGTATTACGATATTCATGCAATCGACATCTGATTGACTATACAAACCCATTATTGGACCTGCTTTTCTAGCTTTAAATCCAATCTTTTTTGCTATCCGAAAGTTATTTTTAATATCCCATGGAAAATAATACCCATAATATATTGGTTCATATTTCAACTGCTTCAACTTTTTTGAGTCTGGTGTTGCAAATGAAGAAATATCTCTTTTACTAATTTTTTTACTTACCCACTTTTCTGTTACATGATTTTTTAATATATGATGGCTATTGATTAGGCTCACATTTTGAGTTCGTTCTGATGATTTTTTTTCTCCACCGCCATATTCAAAATACATATTTTCACCCCAAATAATTAGGGGTATCTTAAATTTTAAAGCTAAATTTGGTATTAGATTGTAAATGCACAAATGATCTATGTATGAACTATCACCAAATTTTATAAATGACTTTCTGGTTAAGTCATTAATAATCTTTGGATTTATAGTAAAATCAATATGGTCAATTCCAATATTTCTTAGTGCATTAAGATTTTCTTCACCTAATTTAGTTCTTGCTAAAGTGCGCCATGTAATTGCCAATGGCTGCATTTTATGTTTTTTTTTAATTTCATATAATTGATAAATACTATCTTTTCCACCACTTACTGGAACTATACAATTGTAATCATTATCCTTACATAAAATTTTGTGTTTTTTTATTATTTTATCAAATTCTGTTTTTCTTTTTTTCCAATTTATTTTTTTTTTAATTTTTGAATTTGTGCATGCACTGCATACTCCTTCTTTATTAAAATAAAGTTCTGGTCTTGTATTTGGGGTCACACACTCTGTGCAATATTTAAAATTGAATTTAAAGGACATAGTATTCTAACTAATTCTCAAAAATTGTTAATGAATTTCCATTATTTGCAATATAGTCAATAATACTTAAGCCTGGTAAAAAAACTTTAGATTCTTGATTATATACTCTAGTTTTATTTGAATAAAATTCAAAGTCAATATTATTTTTTTTGAATAGAATTTTTGGATGATAGTTGTCAGTTCCAGGTTTAACTATAAATCTAGTGGCTTTAAAATATTTGCATAAATTAATTAATTTTTCATTGGCAGTACCTTCAACTTTAATTTCTGATGAGATAAAAATTTCTTTATTAATTTTTAAATATCTTAATATTAATTTTATTATTTCAATATTTAATTCAGATAAGTATATCCAATTTTTAGAATATATAGTTTCTAATTCATTTCCAATTTCTTTAAAAAAAGATAATCCCTGATAATTTTGTTTTATTGAAAACCAGTGTTTTTTTTTCCAATTTTTACTGTTATCAATTTTTACATCTTTAATTAACTGACGACTCTTTTGATGTATTGGCACTGTTAACATCAACTTATTTGAATTTGATCTAATTAAGTTTCTATTATGATTGCTATTTTTTGAGAAATCTACGTCATCTAAAATTACAAAAATATCCGAAAGATAAATTCGTTCAAAAAACGGTATCCACGGAATATAAGTAGGTTGCAAACAACATAAAGTTTTTTTCATATTACTTTTTAACCTTGAATATTAAAAATTTTTTTTTATTTTCAATTATTCTAGTTAATCCATCTTTTATCGATGTATTAAGTTTATTAATATTATCTTTTATTATTTTTCTTTTATTTTTAATAATGTTTTTTTTATCATAAAAAATATTTTGAATAATTCTAGCTAGGTTTTTAATTGAAACACTTTCTTCACCATAACAATTAATAATTCCGTTTATATTTTTTTTAAAAATATTTCTACAGGCTGAGCCAATATCTTCAGTAAAAGTAAAAGTGTACTTATTATTTATATTTTCTTTTAAAGTAATTTCTTCGTTTTTAATTATTTTATTGATAAAAGTTGGAATTACCGCCTTAGTATTAAGAATATAACCATATGGAGATTTTATCCTTAAAGAGATTATGTTAATTCTTTTATCATTTACACTTAACAAAAATTTTTCTGCTAAAAATTTTGTAAAAATATAAAAGTTATGATGTTTTTTTAAATTTTCATATTCTATATTTTCCACATTTGGACTTGATATATTAATTAAAAATTTAACATTATTTAATAAAGATAACTTATAGAGTTCTGTGAAAGATAAATAATTTATTTTCATTGCTCTTTCATAAAAGTTTTCAATATTATAACTATTTTTATTTGGAACTAGTGCGGAGCTATGAATTATTGCTTTAACCTTATGATTAATGATAATCTTATTTAGCTTTGAATAAGTTTTTACTTCACCTAAGTCTAAATTATTATAAATTTTTAATTTTTTATGTTTTGAAATTATTTTTGATTTAAAGCTCGTTCCAACAATACTATATCCATTTTTAAGCAAATCTAGAGCAACGCCATGTCCAACAAGTCCAGAACATCCTAAAATTAATACTGTTGAATTTTTATTCATTATAAAGCTTTTCACATTCCAAGATTAAATATTTACAAATTTTATTTGCATCAGCAAATGAAACTTTTGGATGTGTTGGCAGGTTTATAATTTCTTTAATTGCTCTCTCTGCAACTGGCAACTTTATTTTACTTTTACCAGAATACAAAGGTTGTTTATGACAAAGGGGTTCATACATCCAGGTAATTCTAATTTTATATTTATCAGATAGTTTTTTTTGTAACTCATTTCTTTTAATTTTGTTATTTAAATATAATGGATATCTCCAAAAGGAATTTAAAGAGTTTTTATCATATTTAAAATTTTCAAAAAAATTTTTATTTATGAGATTTTTTTGATAAATTTTTGCAATTTTGTTCCTATGTATTAATGATTTTTTTAAATTTAATGTTTGGTAATAACCAATTAAACTCTGAATCTCTGATAATCTAAAATTATTTCCAAAAGTTGTGAATAATTGATTTTTAATATTTCTCCCATGGTTCCTTAATATTAAAGATTTTTCATATAATTTTTGATTATTTGTTACAATCACACCACCCTCTCCTCCTGTGGTTAAAATTTTAGTTGCATAAAACGAAAAAACAGAAATGTCACCAATACATCCTGCTTTAATTTTTTTAATTGATGCTCCATGCGCATGTGCAGCATCCTCCATTAAAAATATTTTTTTTTTTTTACAGATTTTTTGAATTTTTAAAATTGACTTTGGCAAAATACCAAACATTGGAACAAAAATTATACCAGCTGTCTTTTTTGTTATCTTTTTTTTTACGTCTTTTGGGTCAAGGCAACCTGTATTCCTATCTATGTCACAAAATATTGGTCTTCCACCTGCTCTTACTATTGAATTTGCAGTAGCTATAAATGTTTGAGTCGGTAGTAAGATATCTTTATTTTTTATCCCTAATGCTTCTAATGCTATTTGCAGAGCTGTCCCACCCGAGTTAACAGCTATAGAATATTTGCAACCAATATATTTAGAAAATCTATTTTCAAATTTTTTTGTAAATTTTCCAGAAGATAACTGTCCAGAGTCTATAATTTTTTCTATTCCTTTGATAATTTTTATTTTATTATTAAAAAATAAAGGTTTAGCTCCTATTATTTGTTTCATATAATATATTTTATCTTAATTTTTTTTGATTTTTTTTCTGACAAATTACAAGCACATAGAATATTCATAATTTTTAAATCAAACACTGTATCGTCAGTTAAGCTTTTCTTTTTATATAAATTATCTATAAATTCTTTTAATATATTTGTTTTATTTTCTGGTAATGACTTTAATTTTATTTTTTTATGTTTTGAATTCATATTTCTTGAAGAATAAATTCTTGGCCCTAAATCATCATAAATAAAAGTTTTTTTTGTTCCAAATATCTTAATAGTATGCTGATGCTTAAAAACACATGATAAATTTGCACTAGCTCTTAAAACTAAGCCAGACTTAAATTTTAGGCTTGAATGAAATAAATCTTTTGATCTAACCTTAAACTGTTTGGTGGCTAAGTTGCTGGTATTTGAGCTTACTTCTATTGGAAATTGATTGGTCAACCAGCAAGCTAGATCAATCATATGTATGCCTCCTCCACTCATTGCTGAGTAGCTCTCTTTTTTTCCCCGCCATCCTTTTACAAATTTATTTAATCTACCATATAAGTACTCAACATCTATTGAATAGACTTCTCCAAAATATTTTTTTCTAATTTGTTTTTTTAACCATAAAAAAAGTGGAGATGTTCTTAAAATCAAATTAGATCTCAAAATTATCTGATGCTTATTCCTCTTCAATTCGTTAGATATGTTTTTTAGTTCCTTTAAATTTGTACATATTGGTTTTTCTACAAAAATATTTTTTTTATATTTTAAAGATTGCATTATTTGTTTGTAGTGTGAATGATCCGGTGAGGCAATTACAACTACATCACAATTGTCATTTTTGACTAAATTGGTATAACTTCTTACTATATTCTTATCATTTTTTTTTTTCAAAAGAGAGGTGTCAAAAATTGATAATAATTTTGATTTATTATATTTTTTTACAAACTCTGCATGTTTTTTTCCTACGTTGCCCAATCCAGAAATAGATATATTTATCTTTTTTTTCATAATTAATCTTATTCTTATGCTTTAATTAAAATTGAATTTAATTTCACTTATGTCATATTTTTTGTCTATAAATAATCTAAACCAAATTTCAGTGCTAATAATTTGCCAAATATAAAAACTAGTTTTGGAATTTCCATTAACATACTTTTCATATTCATTAATAACTTTTTTTTGATTAAAAATACCTCTTTTTGCAAAACTCTCTGAATTAATTATTTCTATTATAAATGATTTCATTGGTTCAATTTTAAGCCATAAGTTTTGTGGTGTTTGAATGGTCATTTTTTTTTGTTTTCTAGTTTTTGGAGCAATTATTTTTTTAAAAGTTTCTCTTAAAATTGATTTTGATCTACCTAATAGAAAATATGATTTTGGATCTAACGAAAGCCCATATTCTAAAAAAGCATGTTCTAAAAAAGGAAATCTTAGCTCAATACCAAAGGCCATACTTACTCTATCTAGCATTCTACAATTTCTGGGTATTTTTGTTTTCTGTATATACTCAGATAATGAATTCTTTACCTCAATTGTATTATTATCTAATTTATAATCTTTTACTCTAGTCTTATTATCATCTAAGAATTTTTCAGTTAGTATACTTGTATTTGTGAATTTATAGCCATCAACTGTTTTAGTAAAATTTTCATCAAATTTTCCTAATTTATTTAAGGTTTCCTCTCTGGATATGCCCCAATTTTTTAAAAATAAATTAAGACTATTGTTAAATTTTTTATCTTTTTTTCTTCTAAGATTGTAAAGATATTGTAAGTGATGCAATTCATATCCACCAAAGCACTCATCTGGCCCTGTTCCATCTAGAACTACCTTAATATTATTTTTTTTTATTTCGTGGCATAATTTTCCTATAGCTAAATTGGCCAAACCACCAGATGGGGATTCTAGATGCCACATAAATGGTATAATAGATTCTTTTAAATCAAATTTACTAAAATTTACATAATTACTTTTAAAGCCATAAAAGTCTGTTGATGCATCAATAAATTCTTTTTCCGAGTAATCTTTATCAAACTGGAAAGAAAAACATTTGGGTTTTTTATTTAAAAACCTCTTATTATAACAAATAGACATTAATAATGATGAATCTAAACCACCAGATAATGCAATTGATATAGGTACATCGGCTCTTGAATTAATTTTTACTGAATTAAGAGTTTTTGAAGTAATATTTTTTTTTATATCCCCGGGAAAAAAATTTCTTTTTCTTTTTATAACTTCATTAAAATCATACCATTTTTTTATTATCAATCCTTCTTTTATATTAAAGCTAGCAGACTCTCCTGGTAGTAACTGAGAAATATTTTTAAAAAAAGTTTCCGATGTATGGTCGGTGGCACCGAAATACAAATAATCAAACCATGTTTTGTAATTTGCTTCTGCTTTGTAACCCGCAGCTATTATTCCTTTTATCTCTGAAGAAAAATAAAGTTTACCCTCATTTTTCCAAAAAAATAACGGTTTTTGGCCAAACCTGTCTCGGGCAAAAAAAGCTTTATCTTTTTTATAATCAAATATTGCTAATGCAAACATTCCCTCTAATTTATTCAAAAAATTTTCTCCCCAATGCTCATATGCAGCCAAAAGTACCTCGGTATCACTTGTGGTTTTAAATTGGAAATATTCTTCTAAAATTTTTTTGAGCTCTAAATAATTATAAATTTCACCATTAAAAACGATTACTTTTTTTTTATCATTTGAAAAAAATGGCTGATTGGCTCTAGTATTTAAATCAATAACAGTTAATCTATTATGAATAAATAAAGCAGGTTCTAAAAAATGATGACTACTGTTATCTGGCCCCCTATGTTCCATGGATTTTTGAATTTTCTGCACATTATCTAAGTCTTCTTTTAGATTATTACCAACAATACCAGCTATAGCACACATAATTTATTCTATTTTGATTTGAAATTTTTTAATTTTATTAATATTATAATTTTGAAATAATTTTTTTTTAGGTCTTTTTTAAATATTTCAATTTTACTTTTTTTTACCAACGCAAGATGTATTTCTTGAGTTATTTCATTTAGTAGTAAATATGCATTTAGATTAAACTGCCTACATCTTTTTAATATTGAAGGTGTTACATATGCACCAAAATTCTTTTTACAATAATCAAATTGAGAACTTCCTAGAAAAAAAGTAACCTGTTCATTATTAGATAAACTTATTGTGGCTTGTTCTTTTTTTCTTTTAATCTTCATTTTGTAGAACTTTTTATTTTATTATTTTTAAAAAATTTTTTGATAGATAATTTTTTTTGTTTTTCTGATTTGCAATAATTATTAAATAAATTTTTTTTTTCATAAAAAACTAAGTGATCTGGTTGTGGTGCACCTATAAAATAAAATTTTTTTTTATCTTTTTTTTTTAAATCATTATTAATTAAAAAACCCCATGACTTCGTCTTGATAAATATTTTATTATCAATCTTGAATTCTTCATTGGGTTTGACCTTAATATGAAGTGTATCAAAAATAATAATTTTTTTCTTACTTGTATTTGGATGAAATTTTCTTGGTGGATTAATTTTTTTAATTTTCATTATAATATTTTATTTAAATTTAATACAAGTTTGAAATTTATAACCCAATTTATTTTGATGCATTTTTTTTTCATCTATAATTTTAAATATTGTTTTTGTATTTTCTGTATCACCCAGATATGGATCATCAAAATTTAAGTGGTTGTTTATTACTCCAATTTCAGAAATAATAGTTTTATAATCTAAAATTTTTGAATTTGCTCTTTCAGATAATTTTAGTAAGCTCTTGCTTCCATAAATATTTACATGTTCAACACCGTCTAACATATTACATTTTTCTTGCAAAATTTTTAACGCTAGCGAATCCCTGGATGGACACTGTAAAAATACTATACCTCCATTTTTAAGAATTTTTTTACAATCATTTAAGCACTGTAGGCCATTTTTAATATGCTCAAATGAGTCCCAAAATGTAATAGCATCAAATTTAACATTAAAATTTGAGTCTTTTAATATTTTTTGTTGAACATTATGCCCATTTTTGCTTGCAATTCTTGCCTCCTTAGAATTCAGTTCTAACCCATAAGTTTTCCATCGACTTTTTTTAGCAAGATCTAAAAACATGCCAGCAGAGCAACCTACATCAAGAATATTACCAGGTGTTTTAATGTGTTTTCTTATAAGACCTAAGCCTTTTGAGTAAGTAAATTTAAAAAACTTAATATCTTTTAATGAAATTTTGCTTCTTATATCGTGATTTTTTCTATAATGGTTCTCTAAATTTTTATCCTTAAGTGTTGGATTGAGAAACATCATATTACACTTTTCACACTCTACATAAGTTCCTCCATTTTTATTAAGTATAAATTTATTATCCTTACTGTTACACGCTGGACAGTTCCTTATTTCGGTATATTTTTTATGTATCAAATTAGTTTTTTTATCAATAAAAAATTGAAATTTTTTTATGCTTGCATCCCACATTTTCATTCTTATCAAATGCAGTTTTCTTGTTGAATTTTTTTTATTATTCATATTTTATTCTTTAAAAGTCTTAAAATTTGTTTAACTTGAAATGCTCTTGCTCCATAAATTGACTCTTCTGTAGATCCACCAATATGTGGAACTATCAATAAATTTTGATTAATTTTTGAATACTTTATAAGTCTATGATTTTTAAGGTCTTTTTGAGAAAGCCACTCTCCATCAATTACATCAAGAGCAACTCTGAAATGTTTCCTTTTTTTTAAAAAATATAACAAGTCAGCTTCATTTATTATTTTTCCCCTACTGGTATTTATTAATATAACATCATTTTTCATGATGGTGATTTTATTTTTGTCTATAAAATTTTTATTTTTTTTATTCAAATGAATATGAATTGTTATTATATCTGAATTTTTTAATAAATATTTTAATCCAACATTTTTAACACCTTTGACTTTAATGTCTTTATCAGTATCATAACCTATAATTTTCATACCAAAACCCTTGGCAATTTTTGCTGTTATTGTTCCAAGTCTGCCTAAGCCAATGATTCCAATAGTTTTCCCAGATAATTGCCAACCTTTAAATTTACTTCTAATCCAATAACCATTTTTGGCTGCTAATGCGTTTTTTATTAAGGACCGATATAAAGTTAAGACTAATCCAAACACTAGTTCTGATGTAGCTGTAAATCCTTTTAATAATCTTATTTCTTTTGCAATGTGGTAAAGTTTGATTTTTTTTTTTTTAATTTCTACTAAATCTAAATGATCTTTTCCAGTTGCGGGACTAAAAATTATTTTTAAATTTTCTGCTTTATCTAAAATATTTTTATCTAATCTAAAATATGCTGATGCAATATAAATATCTGCATATTTAATTTTTTCCAATGTTTTTTTTTTAGAGTTGATGGAAAAATTAAAAATAGTTTTTTTTTTAAGCTCTTTAAACTCCTCACCAAGCATAGTAAGATCAACAGAACTCAAAACATTTATTTTTTTGTTCATTATTTTTTTAAATTTTTTTCAGCTATTTTTAGGTCTTTTAAAAAATGAATGTTTGTACAATCGTCCAATATTCTTTTCTGCTTAATTGAAGTTCCTCCAGTTAAAACTTTTTTTGAAATTATGTAATATGCTCCATTTTGTTTTCTTTTTTTATCGCAGGTAAAAAGTTCATCTAATTTTTCTTTTTTAAAAATTTTAATAACTTTGTCTGGTGTATTTTTTCTATCTGGGTGATCTGGTTGTAGCCCAACAATCGATTTTATATTAATTTTTTTTGATAAAATCTTATAAGCATGCTTATAAACATCAATAATTGGCGTTTCTCCACCCAGTTTTTTTGATCTTTTTACAGTTTCAATATTCATTTTTTTTGCCAATATTTGAATTTTTTTTGAATCTGTTGAAACAAATATTTTTTTTATTAATTTAGATTTTTCTGCAAGTTTTACACTCCAATAAAATAAGGGTTTTTCATTAATATTTTTTATATTCTTATTTTTTAGCCGTCTAGACTCACCCTTTGCTGGTATTACTGCTATTATCATTTAAGTAAGTCTCCTTTTTTGACTGCATATTTTAGTTTCTTTTTTAAAAATTTTTTTATTTTTGTATAATTATGACCTGTGCCTGGACGGCACATAATTATATCTTCCTGCTTGATCTGATGTCCTTTATCAAGATCTCTGTTAAAAGACATTGATCTTCTCATTGTGACTATATTTTTCTTTTCTTGTTTACCAATTTTTTTTGAACTGAATCCTATTATTTTTTTTACATTTCTTATTTTTTTTACCATTTCTTTTAGCTCTTGAGGGTTTGCTGATAAAGCATGATCTTTAAATTTTGAAAATTTATGATCTAATGTAAAATGTTTTTCTATAATTTTTGCACCCAATAATGAGGCATAAACACATGCGTCAATTCCTATTGAGTGATCTGAATAGCCAATAAAACAATCTTTAAATTTAGATTGTAAAAATTGAATTGAGCCTAAATTTAAATCTGTCATTTCTGTTGGGTATGCTGAAACACAATGTAAAAATGCTAATTTTGAACTAAATTTTTTACTGATAATATAATTATATAGTTTATTTATCTCTTTATAATTAATTATTCCTGTTGAGATTATTAAAGGTTTTTGAAAACTAATTGTCTTATCTATAAGTTGCATAAAATTATTATCACTTGAGGCAATTTTAAAGAGTGGCTGTAATTTATTAAGAAAATTTGCACTTTCTAAATCTAATGGCGTCGAAAAAAAAATTAACCCTTTTTTTTTTGCATAATTTGCAATTCTAGCAAAATCCTTATAATTTAATTCAAAAAATTTTAATTGGCTTTTTCTGTCTTCACTAATGTCATTTGAAAGAAAAAAATCTGTTTTATAAGTCTGGAACTTGACTGCATCTACTTTGGCTTCTGCAGCTTTATCAATTAACTTTATTGCATTCTTAAAACTACCTTCATGATTATTTCCAATTTCAGCAACTAAAAATATATCATCAGATCCAAAAAAAATTCTTTTTTTCATTTATTCAAATTTATTTTTTTCGAAAATTTTTTTGTACCAATCTATATATGCCTGATAACCTTTTTCTAAATTCCAAACAGGCTCATAACCAATTAATTTTTTTGCCTTTTCAATTGATAAAGTTCCTCTTTCAGGCATCAGCTTATCTCTCTCCTTATTTTGAACTTCAATGTTTGGAAAATTTTTCGTCAATATATTAATTAATTCTTTAATAGACCTGCCATTGCCATGAGTTATATTAAATATTTCATTTTTAGAATTTTGACTAATAATTGCTCGGTAAACTCCTTCCATTAAATCATTGATATAGGTAAAATCTAACTTATCACTACCATCTCCATCAATAACAATGGCTTTTTTTTGAATAGCATTTTCTATAAATATTTGGCCAACCCTTCTACTTATACATCTTTCTCCATAAAGTGCTGAAGGTCTTATGATTGTATATGGTAAATCAAAGACTTGCTTATAAGCAATTACTAATTTTTCACCTGAAAATTTTAAAGCTCCATAAATTCCAATTGGATTACAAACACTATTGTCTTCTGTTACATTTTTTTCATTAAAATTTCCATAAACCATACTAGATGAAAAATAAATAAATTGTTCTACTTTGTTTTTTGAATAGTCAAGGGCATTTTCTAGTGTTCTGAAACTATGATCAAAAGTTGAATAAGGATCTTTATTAGATCTATTAGAATGAGATACTGCTGCTAGATGAATTATAATATTTGGCTTAATAGAGTCTAACAATTGACTTAAGGCATGATAATCTCTCGCATCTTGTATAAATATTTTAATTTTTTCTTTTTTAATTAATTTAAGTCTTTCTTCTATAAAAGACTGTGCTAGTTCTGGACTAGGTAGATTATCTTTATTGTCTATAACTGAATTCAGATTGTTGACAGACAGGCTATCAATTAAAGAAACTTCTGCTCCTTGTTTCTTTAAAAATATTCCAAGATTGTGGCCTATAAAGCCAGCACCACCTATTATCGCTATTTTTTTATTAATCATATTCTTTCAATGTTTTATTTATAATTTTACCAATTTTTACCATCTTCTTTTCATCCAAATGTGGCCCAACTGGCAAGGCTATTGAATTGTCACTAATATTTTCTGCATTTAAATAGTTTGTTTTAGAGTACCCATATTTTTTTTTATAAAAAATCATACGAGGTACCGGATGGGGGTAATAAATACTTGTACCAACTCCTAACATATTAATTTTTTTCATAATTTCATCTCTAAGTTTTGAAAGTTTATTTTTTAATATTATTGTAAGGCAATAATGTGAGCTTTCAAGATTAGCTTTAACACTTTTTATGATTGAGATATTTTTATTATTTCTAATTTGTTCGTGTAGTATTTTAAAATTTTTGTATCTTAATTTTAAAAATTTTGGAAGTTTTTTTAATTGTTCAACACCTATTGCAGCATGTATTTCACTCATTCTATAATTAAATCCAAGATATTCAGAATTATAAATTCCTTTTTTTCTCTCTGAAAAAGTTTTATTTACACCAAATGCCCTTAACAGTCTTAGTTTTTTAGCCAATTCTTTATTGTTGGTTATTATCATTCCTCCTTCTCCTGTTGTGAAATGCTTCACAGGATAAAAAGAAAAAACACCTACATCGCCAATGGTGCCAACATGTTTTTTATTATAAGTTGCTCCAATTCCTAAAGCACAATCTTCTAAAATAAATAAATTATATTTTTTTGCAATTTTACTAACTGCTTTTAAATCAACTGGAATACCTAGAAAATGAACAACTGCAATAGCCTTCGTTTTTTTATTAATCTTTTTTTCAATTTTTGAAATATCAATATTTCCAGTGCCTGTTAAACAATCAACAAATATAGGTTTTGCACCTGTCAATTCAACTGCATGAGCTGTAGAAATGTGTGTTTGTGCTGGCACAATTACTTCGTCACCTTTTTTTATTCCTAAAGAAAAATAAGTTAAATGCATCCCAGCCGTACAAGAAGAAACGCTTATAGCCTCTTTAGATTTTGTAAATTTTTTAAACAAATCTTCAAATTCTTTTGATTTAGATCCATGTACTAAAATATTACTTTTTAGTACTTTTGTTACAGAGTTATACTCATTTGAATCTAAAAGAGGTTTACCAAATGGATATTTGGTCTTTTTTATTATACTAATATTTAATTTTTTAGAATTATTCATTTTTTTCTCTCTTATAAGCACTCAACATTTTTTTTTCCATAAAATAAACTTTTAACATCATAAAAAAATCCGTTCTTTTTCTTCATCGAGTTAAATCTTCTAAAGCCAATCTTTTTAAAAGTGGAATGTGCCACAGCAAGAATGATTGCATCGTACTTTTTATTACTTAAATCATTAATCATTTTAAAATTAATTTTTTTTTTAAAATCTTTTTTATTGATCCATGGGTCATAAACATCTATTAGCCCACCTTTTTTTTTTAAATGATTAATTATATTAAAAACTTTACTATCTCTTATATCTGAACAGTTTTCTTTAAAAGCTAATCCTAATATTAAGATTTTTTTTTTGTTTTTCTTATTTATTCCAATTTTTTTTGAAACCCTATTTGCTATATGAATTGGAATATGATTATTTATTTTTTGACCTGAAAGAATTAATTTTGGATCAATACCAACCATTTTTGCTTTATAAGTTAAATAATATGGATCAACAGCAATACAATGTCCCCCAACTAAGCCTGGCCTATAGTTAACAAAATTCCATTTTGTATTTGCTGCCTCCAAAACATCATGGGTGTTTATCTTTAATTTTCGAAAAATTAATGAAGCTTCATTGATCAAACTAATGTTAACAGATCTTTGAATATTCTCTAAAATTTTTGCTGCTTCTGCTATTTTTATATTTTTTGCTTTATGCAGGTCTGCTTTTATAATTTTTTTATAAATATTATACACAATGACAAGCCCTTTTTTTGAGGAAGCACTTACAATTTTAATGATATTTGTAAGTTTATTTTTCTTGTCTCCAGGATTGATTCTTTCAGGTGAATAACCACAATAAAAATCCTTATTTAATGATAGATTTGATCGTTTTTCTATTAAAGGTATACAAAATTCCTCTGTACACCCTGGGTAAACTGTAGATTCATAAACCACTAAATCTTTTTTATTTATATATCTTCCTACTAATTTTGAGGCTTTTTTAAGATAAACAAGATTCGGCAAATTGTTTTTATTTACAGGGGTTGGAACACAAACAATATACACATTGCAATCTTTTAAATGTTGTGATTTGTTAGTAAAATATACTTTAGAACTTAAAACTTCATTTTTTGAAAAAATTTTGTTTTTATCTAAACCTTTTGTTAAATAATTAATTTTTTCATTATTTTCATCATATGCAATTACTTTAACTTTTTTAGCGAATGATAAAGCTAATGGTAATCCAACATATCCTACTCCAATTATCCCAATTACATATTTTTTATTCATTTTACCTCATTGTCTTTAACAAAAAAAACTTTGTCACAAAAATCCATAACTTTCATATCATGAGAAATAATAATTACTGTAACATCTTTTTCTTCTTTAAGTTTTTTAATATTTTTTAATATTTCTTCAGAATTTAGTAAATCAATTGAAGAGGTGGCTTCATCTAAAATGAGTATCTCAGGATCCCTATAAATTGCTCTTGCAATTCCTATCATTTGTTTTTGACCACCTGAAATTTTTATAGAATTTTCACCCACTTGAGTTTTTTCTTTATTTGGAAACGTTTCTATTAACTTATCTAAGTTTGAGATTTCTAGAGATTTTTCAAACTTACTTTTATCAAAATTTATATCATCAAAAAAGATATTTTTTATAACACTATCATCAAATAAATATACAGATTGAGGCACATAGCTAATCTTATTTAACCATTCGTATGTTAAATCATTTATTTTTTTTGCATTAACAAATATTTCTCCCTTTGTGGGTTTAATTAGTCCAGTAATTAAGTGCAACAAAGTACTTTTACCTGATCCACTTTTGCCAAATAATCCAACAATTTCTCCTCTATTAATTTTCAAATTTAGATCTTTTGTATAAACGTTGTTATTTTTTTCCCCATATTTAAAGTTAAGATTCTTTATTTCTAAACTCTCGAATTTTCCCAAGTTAAAACTAGTTTTTTCTACTTTTTGAGTAAAATCATTATTGAATTGAGAGCTTAATATATCAATAGACGGCTGAAAATATTTTAGTCTTTGAAGACTAGCCACAATTCTAGTTAATGAAGGAATAAGTCGCAATGAAATTACAGATAAAGATGTAATGATTAATAGATATCCTTCTTTTGAATAATCAAAATAATTCATGAAGAAAAGAAGTAAAGACAAGATTAAAATTAAACTTACTTCAAATACAAGTTTAGGTGTTTGTTGAAAAACATTTATCATCTTTTCAATTTTACTGTGATCACCGATTGTCTTATCAAATAGTTTTATAAAAAAATCTGAACTTTCATAAAGTTTGATTTCTTTTATTGATTGCAATGTTTGAAGTGAACTTTTATTAATTGATATTTCCAACTGTTCTTTAATTAATCCTAATTGGTGAATTTTTTTTTTTAAAATATAATGAATAAAAACTGAAAGCATTCCAAAAAAAACTAATGAAATTACTGTCATTAATGGGTCAATGAAGAAAAGAGTAACAACCAAAACAAAGATCATTAAAACTTCTGCAAAATAGGTGAACAAGCTGTAAAGTGTGCTATTATAATCTGTTGCTATTCTAATGTTTCTCAATAGTTCTGAGGAGTTTTTGTTGATAAAAAATAGATAGTTATTAGATAGGTATTTTTTATATAAGTCATGAGAAATTCTTTTTTTAATTTTTTTTAAAAAATTAAACTGGTATCTTAAAAACTGATAAGAAATTAAATTTTTTACTATGAAAACTGCTGACAAAATCAATAATGCAAATAAAAAATTTTCATCATCGAAACCTTGAATGCTGAGCTCTTTTCCAAAAATTTTAACTGAATTTTTTATGCCCCCTAAAATTGAATAAACAATTGTTATTAAAACTCCTAAACTTAATAATTCAGCAAAATTATTCATAACCATAAAAATAAATAACTTAAAAGATTTTAACTTTTCTTTTTTAGTAAGAAGACTTAGAATTTTTATAAACTTAATCATTTAGGCTTTGCATTTCCTTTTTTAATTCCTCATATTCCTGTAATTTTCTTTTCATAAAATTTAAGGTTAGTGTTGATTTTTCAGCTATACCTTTTGGAGTAAGGGCATAAATATAATTAATTTTACTTGGGTTTTTTTTAAAGTTTTGAATTTTAATTAAGCCCTTTTCTTTTAGAGCTTTTAGGCAATAATTAAGTTTACCTAAACTAAAACCTAGTTCGTTAGCTAAACTGCGTTGCGATAGATTCTTGTTTTTTTGAATTTTTCTTAATATTTGAAAGTAATCTTCATTGTTGTCCATAGTGTTCAAGTTTTGAACACTATACCGCGCAACAACAAAGCGGTAAAGTATAAATATTTAATATCTGATAAAAATTTTTTTCAGTGCATAAATCAAGCCAATTGAGCTATTAGTACTGGTCAGCTACACGCATTACTGCGCTTCCACATCCAGCCTATCAACGTGGTGGTCTACCACGGCTCTAT
>Ga0129324_10000920_pt1 | contig 20063 bp, 22 predicted proteins | sample CPBDNA_7_FD_96879 | JGI IMG/M metagenome (GOLD analysis project Ga0129324, IMG submission 96879) | Freshwater to marine salinity gradient microbial communities from Chesapeake Bay, USA - CPBay_Spr_15_0.2_DNA | ecosystem: Environmental > Aquatic > Marine > Coastal | place: USA: Chesapeake Bay... | reverse complement strand
GCTGCCTTGTTTGGTTCTAGCCGCCATGTCATGTCCGGACCCACCAATGCCTTATCGCTAGCGCTGTTCGCAATGCTTACACCGCTGGCGATTGCCGGTAGCAGCGAGTACATACAACTGGCCCTCACTGTCACCATATTGGTTGGTTTGATACAAGCGGCCATTGGATTATTCAAGCTCGGCATGTTAGCCAACTTTATTTCGCCGGCCGTTTTGGGGGGATTTACCAGTGGTGCGGCTGTTTTGATTGCGCTGCATGCCTTGGGTGATGCCATTGGCGTGAAAGCGACAAATGTATCGGGCGCCATCGCCACAGCCAATTACTACCTATCGCACCTTGACACCATTGCTTGGGCCAGCCTTATCGTGAGCTTATCGACCGCCGCCTCAGCGCTAATCGTTAAGCGTTTCTTGGGTGTGCGCTGGCCCTACATGCTTTTTGGACTTCTAATCGGGGCGCTCATTGGCGTGGCCCTTAATGCCTTGACGACCCCCGCGAGCTGGGGTGTGGTTCAGCAAGTGGGCCACATCCCCTCGGCCATTCCACAATTGCAATTGCCCACCGTTAATTGGGATCAATTGCCAGAGCTGTTTGGCATTGCTTTGGCGCTCAGCATTGTGGCGCTGGGCCAATCGACCTCAATTGCCAAAGCGCTTGGCCTGCGTTCGGGTCAAACGATCGACCCCAATAAAGAATTTTGGGGGCAAGGCTTGTCAAACATTGCTGGCGGCTTTTTTTCCAGTTACGTTTCTTGCGGCTCCCTGAATCGCTCACTGCCTAACTTTGAAGCAGGCGCCAAAACCCCACTGGCCTCGGTAGCCAGTGCCCTGATTTTAATTAGTGCGGTGGCCCTTCTTGGCTCAGCACTGGCTTTTTTACCGCAGGCCGCCATCGCTGCGCTTTTGCTAATGGTCGCATGGTCCCTGTTTGATTTGCCGCGCTGGCAGACTCTCTGGCGCCAACAACGCACCGAGTTTTTAATTGCTGCCGTCACAGCCAGTGCCACGGTATTGCTGCGAATGGAAATGGCTATTTTGATAGGCACGCTGCTTTCACTCTTGGTATATCTTAATCGCACCTCAAAACCAGCTGTGCGCTTGATGGGTTTTTTGTCACGTAACCCGAGCCGTCACTTAGAGAATATTGAGCACAGCGAGGGTGAAGCGGTCCTGACATGCCCACAGCTCACCATGATCAGAATGGAGGGTGCGGTGTATTTTGGTGCCACAGCCCACGTTTCAGCCCGCCTAGCTGATCTGCGACGAGGCATCAACAGCCCCAAAAACTTATTGGTCATGACACGAAGCATGAACTTTGTTGACTTGTCTGGAGCCGAGCTTTGGGAGCAAGAGCGGCTGTCCCGCCGCAAGATGGGTGGTGACCTCTACTTTCATCGCCCTCGCGATGAGGTCCTCAAAATGTGGCAACGAACTGGTTTTAGCGAGCGACTCGGGCCAGATCATATCTTTCAGACGAAAGAACAGGCCATTGCCACGATTTTCGCAACACTTGACCATGACGTCTGCAGACAATGTCGTGTCAGGGCATTTAAAGAATGCGCGATGATCGAATCGCCCGAGCCAGAGGGTTCCTAGTGCCTTCGATAGAGACAAGGCCGAAGGCCAACAGTCAAATATTTGTTTGAATGGTTTGGAGATGACTTGGCATTTTTATGGGTTATCTCGACTTACTCGGGTTTGCGTTATTAAGGTTTACCCGAACCATGGTTAATGCTCAACCTCAGTCTGTACTGTTGATCAATTTAAGCCCACCACTAGGGCGCAAGACGCACCGTTTGGATGCGCCGTATTGCTTTGACATGACACGCCGCACAAACCCGGTGCAGACTGGATTTGAAGGATAAGTTAAAACTTATTTGAGCCGTCACAATTTAGTAGTAAGAAGAATGGAACACTGCTAATCTGTGCAATGACTCAGGCAACTGAGGCAGCTTTTTGCAAACTGGAGAAAACATATGCGTACTTCGTATAAGAATTTATTGGCAGCTGCCACAATGGCAACATTGTCTTTTGGCGCTGTGGCACAAACAACTTGGAACATGGCAACACCATACCCAGAGGCAGAGTTTCACACTCGCAACATTCAACAATTTGTTGCTGACGTTGAGAAGTTGTCCGGTGGTGAGCTGAAAATCACGGTGCACTCAGCGCAGTCTCTTTTCAAGCACCCAGAAATCCCACGTGCGGTTCGTTCCGGTCAAGTTGAAATCGGCGAAACGCTGATGGCAAACCTCAGCAACCAAAACCCAATTTTTCAAGTGGACGCCATTCCTTTCCTAGTTACCGGATATGACAGCGCAAAAAAATTGTGGCAAGGTCAGCGTCCTTTTGTTGAAGCCTACCTGAAAGATCAAGGCATGCGTTTGGTTTACACCGTCCCCTGGCCAGGGCAAGGTTTCTACACCAAAAACGAAATTAACAGCATTGCCGATATGGCGGGTATTAAGTTTCGCACTTACAACTCCACCACAGAAAAAATGGTTTCATTGATGAAAGGTGTGCCAACCACTGTGGAAGCCGTTGAAATTCCTCAGGCGTTTTCGGCCGGTATCGTGGACGCCATGGTGACATCTGCTGCCACCGGTGCGCGGACAGAAGCATGGACGTTCTCAAACTACTACTACGACACTCAAGCTTGGATGCCCAAGAACATGATTTATGTGAATGAGGCAGCCTTCAAACGTTTGAGCCCTAAAGCCCAGCAAGCGGTTATTGATGCTGGAAAAACGGCCGAAACACGTGGCTGGAAGATGAGTGAAGAGGTATTCACCGAAACCACAAACATCTTGAAGAGCAAAATGAAATACCGTCAGCCCAGCGAGCAATTGACCAAGGCCTTGGCTCAGATCGGTGACGTCATGTCAGTGACATGGGCTGAAGCAGTGGGTCCAAATGCAGAAAAGATCTTGGCGCCTTTGCGTTAAACAAATGTAGTGGTCGCAAAGCCGGCGCAACCCGCCGGCTTTGTTTTTTTTCTTGGATAGAACACCATGTTCGGTAAATTTCTTGATCGCCTTTTCACATGGAGTGGTTACCTCGCTGGCGTTTTTTTAGTCACCATCGCCATCTTGGTCGTCGCACAAATTGTGGCACGCTGGTTCAACACGCAAATCCCGTCGGCAGACGAGTTCGCAGGCTACAGCTTAGCTGCCAGCAGTTTTCTGGGCTTGGCATATTCGTTTCGCTCGGGTTCCCATATCCGTGTCACCCTACTGACCGATCGCCTGTCTTCCAAAATTCAACGTGTGATGCTGATCGTGATCTTGACTTTTGCGATCGCCATGATCGCCATCTGGGCTTTTAATTCAGTTGCGCTCGTTCACGAAAGTTGGAAGTACAACGAAGTGTCTACAGGCATTCTCAAGTACCCACTATGGATTCCCCAGCTCAGCATGGGTATCGGTGTGACGCTTTTTTGTTTGGCGGTTATCGAAGACTTGGTCAACGTGATTCGCGGCAAAGAGCCGAACTTTGAAAAAAACAAAGAACAGGTAATGGACTAAACCATGGATGTCTCAACGATTGGTTTGATCGTGGCAGTCATCATGCTGGTGCTTTTGGCATCTGGCGTTTGGGTGGCTGTCACATTAATGTCAGTGGGCTTAATCAGTATGTTGTTGTTCTCGCACGCCCCAGCGATGACGATTCAATCAACGGTGATCTGGGGCCAAAGCTCTAGCTGGGCGCTGACCGCTCTTCCTCTCTTTATCTGGATGGGGGAAATTCTTTATCGCACGCGCTTGGCCAAAGACATGTTTGAGGGATTGTCGCCTTGGCTGGCTGGTTTCCCTGGTCGACTGATTCACATCAACGTGGTCAGCTGTGGCATTTTTGCAGCAGTATCGGGATCTTCTGCAGCAACCACAGCAACCATTGGTCGAATCACGATTCCTGAGCTGATCAAACGTGGCTATGATGAAAAAACCACTATTGGCAGCTTGGCGGGCTCTTCAACACTGGGCTTTTTGATTCCACCTTCAATCATCATGATTGTGTACGGTGTGGCAGCGGACGTTTCCATTACACGACTGTTTATCGCCGGCGTGCTGCCGGGTCTCATGCTAATGGTGCTCTTTATGGGTTACTTGGCCGCTTGGTCAATGTTCAACCCGTCGAAAGTCCCTGCGCGTGAACCAAAGATCCCGTTCTTACAACGGATTCGCGAGACCGCTAAGCTATTTCCTATCGTGCTGTTGATGATCGCTGTTATCGGATCAATCTATGCCGGAATTGCCACGGCCACTGAGGCCGCTGCAGTGGGCGTGGTTGGTGCCTTGTTGATCGCTTTTTTTACGGGCTCACTGAATAAGAAAAGCTTCATCGACAGTGTGCTGGGCGCCACCCGAACGAGCGTCATGGTGTCATTTATCTTGGCCGGCGCTGCCTTTTTGTCAACCGCCATGGGTTTCACGGGCATTCCTCGCGAACTCTCATCGTGGGTCGGTACCTTGGGCTTGGGTAAGTTCGAATTACTGTTGGCCTTGACCGTGCTTTTCATCATCATGGGTTGCTTTTTGGATGGCATCTCAATTGTGGTGCTTACAGCCGCTGTCATCATGCCAATCATTAACCAAGCAGGCATCGACCCTATCTGGTTCGGTATTTTTATGGTGGTCGTGATTGAAATGTCGCAAATCACACCGCCTGTGGGTATTAATCTGTTTATTCTGCAGTCGATGACAGGTAAAAACTTGTGGTACGTGGCTAAGGCCGCGTTCCCCTTCTTTTTGTTGTTAGTGATCGCAACCATCTTGCTTATTTTGTTCCCAGAAATTGCCACCTGGCTACCAGATACGATCAGAAACTAACCGGTGCAACAATCGTTTTACCCTCTCCTACCAATGGCATCCTGTTGGTAGAAGAGGTTAGTCATTCGCTGCATTGCAGCTGACCTCAATATTGGAGAACACATGTCTTCAATCGAAGCAACCCAGCCAAACAACCCCGACGATCACCGACCTTGGCTTAAGCTGAGCGCGCAGCAACTCAGGCAAACGGGTTTGAACATCTCTGATATCCAACAGCGTAAGATTGACAAAAGCTTGATGCGTTTAAGTGCGGCTCTCAAATCGGCTGGATTGAATTGGAGTGAAGACCCTAGCATCACTTGCAACACCGGCACCACCGATCACGACAAAGAAACTTTTGAGACTTACTTGGCCACCTATCGATGAGTAGCAGCCTACCCAACACGATTTTGGCACTGCGAAGCGCCTTGGAACGGGGTGATATTGGCTTACAAGAGTCAATAGCCCATCAGCACGAACGATTCGCTGCACTTGGCCAACGCCTTCATACGGTGACGGACTACTTTTCGCAGGAACCAACCCCCGAACAGTTTGGCTTTCAACCATTGGCTGGCGCGGCGCTGGCGCACAAAGATATTTTTGAACTTTACGGCCGAGTGCCAGGCTTGGGTCGTAACCACGGTCACGCAAAGCCAGGCATCCAAACGGCTCAAGCAATCGCCACGCTACAACAAGCAGGCGCCCTTAACCTTGGGGCGCTGACCATGGCCGAAGACGCCTGTGCGGCAACGGGTCAAACGGCTCACCTACCGACGCCGCTTAACCCGCTGGGCAAGCATTTGGCGGTCGGCGGTTCTTCAAGTGGCAGCGCTGTGGCCGTGGCCGCAGGCATGGTTTATGCCTCTTTGGGCACGGATACAGCGGGCTCCGTGCGCATGCCCGCAATGACTTGTGGTGTCATGGGTTTAAAAACAACCCATGGCTTAATCAGCGCCCAGGGAGTGGCCCCTCTTTCACCGAGTCTTGACTCGGTGGGTATCTTGGCGCGAAACGTCCAGGACTTAGGCTGCGTTTTAGGGGTATTGGCCAAAGACATTCAGTCTAAAGTCGTGGCGCACCCCCTGCGCACGGCTTTCTGGCTTGAGGGCACAAACCTTGAAGACCCAATCAGAGCTGTGGTTGAACCGGTATTTATCGAGTATGGACAAACCGCTCTTGATCTAACCGAACATGAGCAACGTGCTACGACCTTACAGCAGTTGGTCATGGCTTACGAGACAGGGCAAACCCACCAATTGCGCATCACCCAGGGTTTGGCGTGTCATCAAGTGACCGCGCTTGGCACGATCGGTTTGGCCACCCCTCGCCCTTGGTATAAGCACGCGCTGAGCGCCCGGCTGCAGTACACACAAGATTTTATTGACGATGCTTTTGCGCTAGCCGATGTGCTGTTGCTACCTTTACAGGTTGCACCAGTGCCACAAACTGATGAAGTCTATACCGGTACAAGTACCTTTGAACCCACCAAGCTTTTAGCGCTACATCGCTACTGCGGCTGGTTAAACTATTTGGGACTGCCAGCGCTGTCGATACCCATCGGCCGCGATAGCCAAGGACTGCCTATCAGTATCCAACTCGTTGCTCGACCCTTTCATGAGCACCATTTATTAGTAGTGGCTCAACAATTACAGCAAGATCTCATCGGCGAAGACGGCGTCAAGCCGGTCTGCCAAATCTAGGAGCACAACACATGAGCAAAATTCAAGCAGCAGAAGCACTGAAGCCCTTTCGGGTGCTGGATCTTTCACGCGTTCGCGCCGGTCCTAATTGCGTGCGCGTCTTGACCGACTTTGGGGCAGACGTTATTCGAATTGAACCCCCGCAGGGTATTGACCCAAACGAGGCCATGTTTGCGGCCAACCGCCATGGCGGTGATTTTCAAAACCTGAATCGCAATAAGCGCTCGTTGACCTTAAACCTTAAAAAGCCAGGGGCACTTGAAATTTTCATGAAGCTCGTTGAAACGGCTGACGTGGTGGTCGAGAACTGGCGTCCTGATGTCAAAAACAAGCTCGGCTTGGATTACGAGTCCTTGGCCAAAGTCAATCCAAGGATCATCTTGGCCAGTATCTCAGGCTATGGTCAAACAGGCCCTTACGCCACTCGGCCTGGTTTTGACCAAATCATGCAAGGCATGGGCGGCCTCATGTCAGTCACGGGCTTTCCTGAAGGCAGTCCTGTGCGGGCAGGATTGGCCGTGGCAGATATGAGCGCAGGCCTTTATGCCGCGCTCGGTATCTTGGTGGCTTTGTTAGAACGGGAACGTTCAGGCAAAGGCCAATGGGTTCATGCCTCGCTGTTGCATTCACAAATTGCCATGATGGATTTTCAGGTATCGCGCTACCTCAACGATGGCGATACGCCCACACGCGTTGGCAACGATCACCCCACGAGCAGCCCCATGGGGCTATTTACTGCCTCCGATGGCGTCTTTAATATCGGCGCATCCGGACAAGGCAATTGGTATCGGTTGTGCGAGTTGATAAACCACCCGGAATGGCTGGAAGACCCAGACTTCGAAACAGAAAAGCTGCGCGTCACCAACCGTGCTAAGTTGACTGCGCTACTAGAAGTCGAGTTTGCCAACAATACCGTTGATTACTGGGTCTTGGCGCTAAACAACGCTGGTGTTCCTGCTGGCCCTGTCTACGACGTGCCACAGGTTTTTGAAGACCAGCAGGTCAAGCATTTGAATGTGGTCGCAACCTTGCCAAACGTCTACGACAAAGACATGCACTACATCACCCAACCCATGACGCTTTCTCGCACGCCAGCAGTGGTTAAAACTGCCGCTCCTAAGTGGGGTGAGCACACCGACGAGGTGCTTAGCGAAGTTGGCTTTAACGCTGAACAGATCAAGGCGTTTTATGACGCGGGGGTGGTCTAAGATGGGTGAAATTCGATCAAACATTGATGCCCAAGGCATCGCGACCGTTACCTTGTCTAATCCCAGCCGCATGAATGCCATGCAGTTACAAATGTGGCGTGCGCTCCAAGAGACCATGCAAGCCCTTTCCAATGACACGCAAGTTCGCGTCGTGGTCTTGCGTGGCGACGGCGATGCCGCCTTTGTGTCTGGGGCGGATATCTCAGAGTTTGAGTCCGTGCGCGCAACACCTGATGCCGTCCTGATTTATGACGAGCTGGTCGAAGCCGCAGAAGATGCTATTGGCGCTTGCAGAAAACCGGTTATCGCAGCCATTTCGGGGGTGTGTTACGGTGGTGGCTTGGGTATCGCACTCTCTTGCGATCTGCGTTACAGCAGCCACGATGCCCGCTTTTGTTTGCCCGCTGGCAAGCTTGGTTTGGGTTATGGACTTGAAGATGTCAGGCGCTTACATCGCATTCTCGGCTCAGCGAACGCCGCCGAACTGTTGTTAACCGCCAATGTCTACAAAGGTCCTCAGGCCGTGAGTCTTGGCTTGGCACACGCCTGCGTTGATGATGTGTTCGCCCATGCACAGACCGTTGCTGAACGCGTTGCCAGCTTTGCCCCGCTGACCTTGCGGTCGGTAAAAATGGCCTTACAACACCTCGACCAAGTCGTGGGTGCACCAAGCCCTGCCGAGATTTCAGCGGCAGTTACCGCTTGCTTTGAGAGCGAGGACTACGCAGAGGGTCGGCAAGCTTTTGCACAAAAAAGAACGCCGAACTTCAAGGGCCGTTAGTCCATCCATTGAAAAACAGAAGTCTCACTGACCAAAGGCAATCACGATGAGTAATCCACGCGTACCGTATCGTTTTTCTAATGACGGCCCTGATTTAATTGCGCACGAGGATGGACCTATTTTGGTTCACTTGGTTGTTAATGTCGAAAACTGGAGTTTTGATGCGGCCATGCCGCGTACGATCATCACGCCGCCCCATGGCAAAGAAACCGTGCCAGATGTGCCTAATTTCTCTTGGGCTGACTACGGCATGCGTGCTGGACTACCGCGCATGATTGAAGCGATCCACCAGCGCGGCCTACCCGCCTCAACAAGCATCAACGCGAGCGTCATTGACGCCTACCCAGGCGCAGCCGAAGCCATGCTGGCCGTGGGTTGGGAGTTCATCGGCCACGGCATGCACCAAAAATCGATCCAACAAGCAGGCACGGAAGAAGAGGTCGTGGCCCAATCCTTAGAAAAACTACGGCACTTTAGTGGCCAAGCCGTGAGCGGTTGGCTGAGCCCCGGTTTGCGAGAGTCTGAACGCAGTCCTGATGTGCTCAAATCAGAAGGTGTGCGCTACGTATTTGACTGGTGTATGGATGACTTGCCCAACTGGATGCGAACCGACCATGGGCCCCTTTTGAGCATGCCTTACAACCTTGAACTCAATGACTCCATCATTTACGCGATTGAAAAACATGCCACTGGTCAGTTTTTAGACCGCACCCAACGCTCGCTCGCCCTATTTGAAAAAGAAACCGTGAAACGCCCCAGGGTGCTGGCGATTGGTTTACACCCGCACTTGATGGGCGTGCCACACCGCTTTGGTGAGTTTGAAGCCATGCTTGATGCACTGATGGCGAGCCCAAAGACCACTTTTTTATTACCAGCACAGATCGCAGACTGGTTCGAAGGGCAAGTACCGGCTGCTTAGGAAAAATGCCGTTTGAACATCAGTTCAAACGGCATTTGAATGCGCAAATGACCCTGTCATGATTCAAATCAGACAGTTGAACTACTTCTGCGATATACCCGCTTCTTTAACAGTCACGCCCCAAGCAGCATAGTCATCCTTGATACGCTGCGCGGTTTGCTCCGGCGTGAAAACCATCGGCTCGTAAGCTTGAAACTTGATGGTCTGCTGCAACTCTTTGGATTGCATGGCTTTTGCCATCTCTGTGGTTAACCGCTTTTGCACATCAGCAGGCAGGCCCTTGGGTGCCACAATGCCAAACCAAATCGTGGCGTCAAACCCCGGGAAACCCGATTCAGCAATGGTGGGAACATCTGGGAACATTGAGCTGCGGTCAGCAGATGAAACCGCCAAAGCCCTCACGGTCCCTGCCTTGATGTGCTGAGCAGCCGCACCCAACGAAGAGAACAGAAACGGCACATGTCCACCGAGCACCTCTGTCATCGCCGGTGCGCCACCCTTGTAAGGGATGTGCGTGATGTCAAGTCCCGCGGCCTTTTTGAACTGCTCACCAGCCAAGTGTCCAACACCGCCCACACCAGAAGTGCCATAGCTCCAAGCGGCTGGGTCTTTTTTGGCCAACGCAATCAATGAGGCCACATCAGTGGCTGGTGAATTGGCCGGAACCACAATCACCACACCACCACCGCCCACCATGCCCAAGGGCGTGAAATCTGTTAACGGATCGTAGCCAAGCTTGCGAATATGCGGCACGATCGTCATTGGCCCCGAATCGGTCAGGTGCAGGGTGTAGCCATCAGCGGGCTGTCGGGCCAGATAATCAAGTGCGATCGTGGCGCCACCACCTGGCTTATAGTCAAAAACAAAGTTTTGCCCCAGTCCTTTTGACATTTCTTCAGCCAAGGGCCGGGCTAACTTATCGGCCGCCCCACCAGGCGAATAACCAATCACCATCTTAATTGGCCGCTCAGGGTATTGAGCAAACGCCGTGGAAGCGACTCCAAGTGTGACTAACGCACCAGCAACTAATCTTATCAATTTCATCATTGTCTCCAACCTGTTTCCGTTTTATTCAGAACTAAATACGCGGTCTGGCTCTAGCAGGCCTTTGACTTCCAAGGCATTGCCTGACGGATCCAGTACCAAAAAAACCGATTGCTCACGCATCGTACCTGTAAAAATTTGGGTAGGCTGCATGGCAAAAGGCACCTTTGCCTGCGTCAGGCTTTCCAGCAATTGGTCGTAAACCGGTTGCTGGACAATCACACCGAAGTGACGCAATGGGTATTGGTCTTTGCCAATATCAACTGACCGGTGTGATGATTCTTCTACGGACAACTGCCCCACAAGGTGATGTCCGAAAAAGTCGATATCCAAACGGTCGCTTTGGCGGCGGGTGATTCGACAACCCAGTATCTCGCCATAAAACCGTTCGGCTTGTTCCGTATCGTGAATGGGAATAGAAAGGTGCAACATGGTTGTCATCATTGGCTCTCCTGCAACGCCTGCCAGTCTCTACGAACCCAGTAACTGATCAGGCACCAAAACAATCGCCCCTTTGGTTGCTCTGCTTTCCAACATTTCATGCGATTTGGCGGCTTGGCTTAGCGGTAACACCGCTTCAATATCCAAACGCAAATCAGGGTCAGCCAAACGCTCAAAAACTTCTTGGCTCATGGCCAACATGTTGGTGCGATCAGCCACATATGTTTTAAGCGTCGGGCGACAAACCCAAAGTGACTTTGAATGCAGTCGCTGCAGTGCAAAGCCCTCGACCTGACCGGAAGCAGTGCCGTAATTCACCACAAGGCCTTTGGGTTCCAAGCTTTCCAACGACCCGTCAAAGGTGTCTTTACCAACCGAGTCAAACACCACACTGACGCCTTGGCCATTGGTCACGCGCATGATCTCGACGGCAAAGTCTTGGGTGCGATAATTAATCGCATGATCTGCGCCAAGTGTCCGAACAAAGGCGATTTTTTCATCGGACCCTGCCGTCGCAAAAACCTCTAGTCCCAGTTGTTTGGCCCATTGCACCAAAATCTGACCAACGCCACCCGCGGCAGCGTGGATCAGGACTTTCGTACCCGGTGGCAAGGGACGCATTTGCTTTAACAGGTACTGCGCAGTCAGCGCCCGCACCATACCAGCGGCAACACGAATGTCATCCAAAGACTCGGGTACGGCAATGATGCGCTCCGCTGGCACAGCCACATGGGTGCAATAACTACCCACGCCAGCATTGGTGTAAGTGACTTTTTCACCGAGGCTCAGACCAACGACAGCTTTGCCAAGTGCCAGCACGCGACCAACACCGCTAACACCTGGCACAAAAGGCGGCGTGGGATTGTGTGAGTGGGGTTGACCCGCTCGCAAATAAATCTCAACAAAATTCACAGCAACGGCAGTGTGCTCGACAAGCACCTCGTTTTCTGCGGGCACAGGCATGGCGATCGGCTGAGCCTGCAACACCTCAGGTCCGCCAAGGGCGGTCACAAAAACCGCGAATGGTGCTTGCATCATGTCACTCCAACAAATTCGCTTAAGCGTCTTTTTTTATCTCTGCCATACTCTTATAACGACAGGCAGGGTGATTGGCAAGACAAAGGTATGCTCGCACTGTGACGATGCTTGATCGACGCCGATACGGGATAATGAATCAAAAAGCGTGTTTTTAATAGGAAAAGACACTTGGTACGATGACAAAAAAAGGCTGAGAACCACTATAAGTGGAACTCAGCCTTGTTCATACCATTGCGTCTGGCTTGTTTGCTTACTCTCGCTGATTCAACGATTGGGTTGCAATCAAGCTTCTTCTTTCACTCGGTAAACCAGCACAGCGACGTGAGCCAGTGACAACACTTTGGCTGTCACACTGCCCAAAAGCAGTCGCGATAAGCCACTGCGACCATGGCTACCCATAAAAATCAGGTCACAACCATGGGTTTGGGCGGCATCCACAATGCCATCCGCAACATTGAAGTTGGTGACTGAATCATTGGTCACTTTCACGCCAGCCGTCTCAGCGCGATCAACAATTGCCTGCAAGTACTTTTTGGCTTGCTCAGCCGTCGCTTTTTCGTAGTCTTCGTCCGTGATCGCGTAAGCGGCTGCCATGCCATCAAACCCAATGGTGGCGGCAAAGGGCTGACCGACGTGCAGTGCAACCACTTCAGCGCCCACTGAACGCGCGAATATAATACCCGCGTTGGCTGCTTGAGCCGATAAAGCTGAACCATCTGTTGGGATCAAAATCTTCTTGAACATTGTTTTTACTCCCTCATCGCGTTTATACCGAACTTCAAATAGCTGATATTGGTTTTATGCTAACCCAAATCACCGCATGTTGTGTGACGAACTCATACACAACTTGACTAAGATCAATATACTGATGGATAGATAAAACGGCAATCGAGCATTACCCTTGACCACTCGCAGCACGGTACAGCACCGTACAACGGGTCCCCGTGCGGCAATAGGCCAAAACGGGTGCTGGCATGGTCTGCAGTAATTCAGAAAACTTAACCACGTCCTCAGCGGTCATGCCGCCGCTGACCACGGGCTGAAACTCAACCCGCAGGCCTGCTGCGCGAGCCGCTGCCGAGACAGCTTCAGCTGTCGGTTGATCTGGCCCACCTTCATAGTCGGGACGGTTAATAATGACGCTCTTAAAGCCAGCGGCCGCCACGGCGACCATATCGTCAGGGCTGAGTTGCGGGGCCACAGAGAAATCGGGCGTGATCTGACTAATTGGGGTAGACATCAGTAAAACTCCGTATGATTGCGAATAATGTGAGCGTACTGAATCATGATACCGAAGTCACGTGATTACAAGGCAGAACCAAATATCAGACCGCTAGGGGTGTCGCCAGCTGTCGTTATCCGCTATATCGACCCCACGAGCATTAGTCGTCAAACCCTTAACGATCACGTGTTGTCCATGCTCAGCCCCGAGGAGCGACAACGCATGAGAAAGTTTACTCAGGCATCGTTGGCTCATGTTTATTTGGCTGCTCATGGCCTCAAACGTAGCGTTTTGGGGCAATTGACAGGCTGTTTACCCAACGAATTGCGATTCGAGGCGGCTGACCGGGGTAAGCCCCTAATCCGTGGGCCTGCAATGGCCACCGACTGGCACTTCAATTTAAGCCATACCCATGCCTTGGTGGCTGTTGCCGCCAGTCGCCAACCCGTGGGTATTGATGTTGAAGACCTGTCACGACAGGTACCTGACCTTGATATTGCCAAACGCTACTTTTCGCAGCGCGAGTACCAACACATTGCCGCGACCGAGCCTGGCGAGCAAGCTCGGTTATTCCTGCAGTACTGGACCTTAAAAGAAGCTTTTCTTAAGGCAGAAGGTTGGGGTCTGTCACAGCGTCTGGATGCGGTGGCCTTCGACCTCTCTGGGGCTATTGAACTGTCAGTGCTCGACGCAGCCGCGAAACCCACGCAAGCTTGGCGCTTCTGGCAAAATCAACCCAACCCTACTCACCTCATGAGTGTGGCACTCATCACCAGCGCCCCCAACCTTCAAAGTGCCATCGATTGTCAGCCTTGGCACCCAGCCGATTGGCCATCATCGACATAGCCTAGCCCGGATAAACGCACCGGAACCCGACATAGACGGCATAAAAATCAGCGGCTTTGTATTGCATCCCAGATGCCTTCATTTGACTTGACCCATACCACCAAGAGCCGCCAGCCGTCAGACGAGAGTCCCCTTTGGCATCCAGCAACCACTCCCACACGTTGGCGCCCATATCAGACAAGCCATTGACGCCAGGCGCAAAACTGCCCACAGGCGCGTGCCGTGCCCAGCCGTCTTGGTCACCAACGGTATTGGCACCGGCTGGATCCGCTCCCGTGGGATATGGGTAAACAACACCTGACTCGAAGGGCACAGGTGGCTGACTGCGTTGCTCTTGATAGGCTGCCTTCGCCCACTGCTTTTGGGTTGGCAGATCGCCGCCGCGCGCCTGGCAGAAAGCGCGCGCCTCAAACCATCTCACGTGCACCGCGGGCTCGTTGGCCAGCGCAGGCTCACCAAAAGGTGTACGCACGGTCCACCCTGGGCGCCTTTGCCACCCCAGCCAATACTCAAATCCGCCGCCCTCGCGCTCGGCGGCTGTCACAAGACTTTGACGCTGTGAATACTCAAGAAAGTCACCAATGGTCACTTCTGTGCGATCAATGACAAAGGCGTCTGTACCAAAACCAATGAGCATGCGCTCGGGTGAGGCCATCACCACGGTTGAGACACAAAACGTTGCTGCAATTGTAGTGAGCTTAATGTCCATATGAGGCTGACCTTTAGGCGTTCAAAATTCGCATTGCTGTAAGCGGTTCTTTGCGTAATACTCCTGCTAGATCATACTCATTAATACGGAGGCAGCATGATTCTCATTGGTCGTTATTTATCGCCTTTTGTTCGCCGGGTCGGTGTGACCCTCAATTGGCTCGAAATACCGTTTGAACACCTTTCGCTGTCACCTGGAACGGACGGGGCCAAAGTTCGTCCCTACAACCCCATGAATAAAGTGCCTGCGGTTGTGCTTGATAGCGGCGAAATTTTGATTGATAGTGCGTTGATTTTGGATAGCTTGCTGGAGACGACGCCTGGGCAAACATTATTACCCGCATCTGGCTTGGCTCGCCGTGATGTGCTGCAGCGCAGCGGCATCATGACCAGCGCTTTAGACAAGGCCGTTGCCGCTCTCTATGAAAAAACCAAGCGCCCACAAGAAAAAATCCACCAACCCTTTCTCGATACCCTGACAGAGCAGGCACTCGCGGGTGTTAATCAAATCGAAACCCTCGTGGCTGATGGTCAGTTTGGTAGCGTCAGCGAGGCCACTTTGGCCGACATCACAGCAGCCGTGGGTTACAGCTTTATCCGAGCGACGCTGCCAGAGGTTATTTCTAGCGAATCGCACCCCGCGCTTGCGAGCCTTGCAAGCAGTTTTGAGGCGACCGATGCCTTTAAGGCTTGCCGACTCAAAGCATGAATAATGCGCCGACCTTCTATGGTTGGCGCATTGTTTGGGCTTGCTTATTCATTGCCTTTGTCGCTTGGTCGTTCGCGCTTTACGGGCCAAGCGTCTACATCTACGCGCTTAATGAAAAGACGGGCTGGTCTGTTGGCCTAATTTCCATGGCGCTGACGTTTTCTTTCCTGATCAATGCCTTTTCAATTGGCTTTGTCGGTTCAATTATTGGTCGCCATGGCCCTCAAGTGATCATGGCTGTGGGCGCTGTTTTGATGGCGCTGGGCATCGCAGCCATTGGACAGATCACTCGCCCCTGGCAAGCCTTTATTGCTTTCCCGCTCATGGGCCTTGGTTGGTCATGCTTGTCGACAATCGCTATTTCGGCCAGCGTTGCCCCGTGGTTTGAACGTTATCAAGGCAAGGCCATTTCGATTGCGCTTTTGGGCGCGAGCTTGGGCGGCATGCTTGGTATTCCCATCACCCTCATGCTGGTGTCTGGGTTGGGGTTCTCTTTGGCGATGGCCACAATCGCTGCACTGGTGGTGCTCGGGGTGGTGCCGATTGCTTTACTCGTTTTGCGTCGCCGCCCACAAGACATTGGGCTTGAGCCTGACGGGCAGCCCAGCGATGGCGCGCATGTGCAGTCAGCCAATCGACACTGGACACGTGCACAAGCGCTTCAAACATTTGCACTGCGCTCAACCATTGTGACCTTTGGGATTGCCTTAATGGTGCAGCTCGGCTTCTTAAGCCATCAAGTCAATCTGCTGCAAACCTTTGTCACACCCGCAATGACGGCCATGATTGTCTTGGCATCCGGCGCACTCGCCTTCTTAGGCAGGGTGTTGTTGGCGCGGGTGGCGGATCGACTCAATATCCGATGGATCGCTAGCGCCGTTTTGGTTTTATCGGCTGCCGGGCTCATTGTCACCGCCACAGCTAATACGGCGGTGCCTTTGATTATCGGCACCCTACTGTTTGGGTTTAATGTGGGCAACTTGACAACTTTACCGGCTCTGATCGTGCGGCGTGAGTTTGGCGCCCTTTCGTTTGGAAAGGTGTTTGGGATCACGGGTACCTTCATGCAACTGATCTCAGCCCTTGGACCCGCTATTTTTGGGCTGATGCATGACCAATCGGGTAGTTACTCATTGGCGATCGGTCTGGCGGCCGTTTTGATGCTCACGGGTGCCATTCTGATTGTGGCTGGCCGTAAGCACCCGCCAACCCCTGCTTGATGGCATCGGCAGCCGGGTACTTGGGTGATGGTCCAAATACCTGTGTTCAGGCTGATCTTATGTGAGTGGCGCGGCGCAGTGCTTCACAAATCCCGCTCGACCTGACACGTTTTTAAACCACTGATCAAGCGCAGGGGTGTCTGGTCGTTCTTGAACCAAGTAAACCCAGCGGAACATCAAAAGGGCCAACGGAATATCGCCAATCGTAAAAACGTCACCCGCCACAAAGGGCTGTTTTTTAAGGTGATCATCCAAAATTAAGAAGCTTTTGGCTAGACCAGCACAGCCCTCGGCAACGGCTTGCATGTTTCTTTGGTCGGCGGGCGTGCGCACAAGGTTTTGGAACACAGGGCGCATGTGAGCCCAAATAATGCTGCCACTCCAATCCATCCACTGGTCTGCTAGGGCGGCGACCTGCCCATCAGTAGGCAAAAGTGTGCCGTGACCATGGCGTACCGTCAGATAGCGCAAGATGGCATGCGACTCCCACAACACAAAATCGTCCTCTTTTAAGACGGGCACCAAACCATTGGGATTCATGGCTTTGAAGGCTGCCGTATCGTTCACGCCGAACTGCAGACCAGCGTCAATTCGCTCGTAAGCCAGTCCTATTTCTTCCAGTCCCCACAATACCTTTTGTACGTTCAGCGAGTTCGCTCGCCCCCAGATCGTCATCATTGGTCGTCTCCAGTTGTTGTTTGTGTATGCTTAAGGATAGAGATTAAAGTCAGCACTTTACAGGGGAGTAACACCAATGCGGCAAGTTAAATTTGCAGAATTACAGTCTTTGGTCGGCACCGAAATCGGAACCAGCGATTGGTGGCTGATCGATCAGGCGCGAATCGACAAGTTCGCTGAAGCCACGGGGGATTTTCAATGGATCCACGTTGACCCAGAAAAAGCCAAAACCTCAAAGTTTGGCACCACGATTGCCCATGGCTACTTAACGTTGTCTTTGCTGGCTGGCATGCGCTTTCAGACGTTCGAAGTCACTGAAACCAGCATGGCGGTCAACTACGGCATGAATAAGGTTCGGTTTTTATCACCAGTGCCATCTGGCAGCCAGCTGCGAGCCAAATATGAGTTGGCCAACATCAACGCGCGCAAGGATGGCGGGCTTGAATGCACTTTCACCGCCACCGTTGAGCTAAACGGGGCGACCAAACCAGCCTGCATTGCTGAGACCATTTCGGTTTATTACCCCCTCTAAGGCTTGACGACAAAGCGCCAAGTGAGACGGATTGTGTTTTAAACATGGGCCGCGACGTGCAGTATAGTTATCGGTGTCAGTCATCTTGTAGAAGCAGTAGGCCTGCCCTTAAAAGCATGGGTTGATACGAAAAACCTAAGGGGACGATATGAAGATAGCAGTGGTGGGGGCCGGGTTGATCGGCCAAGCTTGGTCAATTGTTTTTGCCCGCGCTGGTCAACACGTGATGTTGTGGGACGGACAGGAACCAGCGTTGCTTGAGGCGCCCATCATCATTGCCAAGTTGGTTGAAGATTTGGCACAAGCAGGCCTAGTCGATGATCCAGCTGAATTGTTGGCTCGGATATCGACCGAAGCAGACTTAGAAGTTGCACTTAAAGGGGTTGGGTATGTTCAAGAAAACCTGCCCGAAAAGCTTGCGCTAAAACAAAGCATCTTTGAGCGCCTAGATGCGCTCACACCACCGGATGTGATTCTTGCGAGCTCGACCTCTAGTATTCCAGCCTCTAAATTTACTGAGACCTTGGCAGGCCGTGCGCGTTGCGTCATCGCCCATCCTGTCAACCCACCTTATTTGGTCCCTGTGGTTGAAATATGTGGCGCGCCCTGGACTGCCCCTGATGTGATTGAACGAACGTGGCAATTGATGCAACAAATCAAACAAAAGCCGGTTCATATCAAAAAAGAGTTAGAGGGTTTTATCCTTAATCGATTGCAAGGCGCACTGCTACGTGAGGCTTTCAAACTCGTTCAAGAGGGCTATGTGGATGCTGAAGGCCTAGACACGACCGTGAAAGATGGTCTAGGACTCAGGTGGTCATTCATGGGCCCTTTTGAAACCATTGATTTAAATGCGCCAGGTGGTTTGGCTGATTACGCGCAGCGTTATGGCCCTCTTTATCATTCGATTGCCAAAGAGCAAACGGATACTTCGCCATGGTCCGAAGCGGTGATCCAGGCCTTGGATCAACAACGGCGCGAGCAACTACCCAAAGAACAATTGGGCGATCGGCGCTTATGGCGTGATCGACGTCTGATGGCCATGGCCGCGCAGCGTAAACGCTTAGAGCAAAACGGCTCTGAACTTTAAAAAAACAGACTTAAAAAAGACCAGCATAGCAACGGTTTTGGAGAGAAAAATGAGAAAAGTGATCGTGACCTGCGCCCCAACTGGGGCCATCCACACGCCAAGCATGTCACCCCATTTGCCCGTGACCGCCGAGCAAATTGCAAAAGCTGCGATCGATGCCGCGCAGGCGGGTGCAGCCATCTTGCACTTGCACGCACGCGACCCAAAAGATGGTAAACCTACGCAGGATCCCGAATACTTTCGCCCTTTCCTAGAGGCAATCAAGGCTCAAACCAACGCCGTGATTAACATCACAACGGGTGGTAGCCCCCATATGACGGTTCAAGAACGAATGCGGCCAGCCATGACCTTCAAGCCAGAGGTGGCGTCCTTGAATATGGGTTCGATGAACTTTGGTTTGTTTCCCATGTTAAATCGGTTCAAGCATTTCGAGCACGAATGGGAAAAAGCCCACCTAGAAAACAGCCGCGACTTGGTCTTTAAAAACACCTACAAAGACATTGAAGCCATTCTGCGCATGGGCACAGACAACGGCACTCGATTTGAGTTTGAGTGCTATGACATCAGTCACCTCTATAACCTGGCTCATTTTGTAGAACGGGGTTTGGTCACAGGCCCCATATTCGTGCAGTCGGTGTTTGGCATCCTTGGTGGCATTGGCCCTGATCCTGAAGATCTGATGCACATGCGTCGTACGGCGGATCGATTGTTTGGTGACAGCTACCAGTGGTCGATTCTTGGCGCAGGACGACATCAAATTCCACTGGCCACAATGGGTGCTGCCATGGGTTCGCACGTCAGGGTTGGGCTTGAAGATTCGCTCTGGATTGCGCCCAAACAGTTGGCGGCTTCGAGCGCTGAACAAGTGCAACGGATTCGCGTCATATTAGAAGCATTAAACCTTGAAATGGCCACCCCAGATGAGGCACGCCAAATCCTCGGCCTAAAGGGCGGCAATCAAGTTAACTTCTAAGACTTGACTGCCTCCCCGTCCTGAACGACGAGGATTCCCAGCTGCTTTATCAAGCCGCCAAGATTGGGCGTGTATCGCTACTTCCCAATGGTTCCTGCTTCATCGTTAAAACCAATGTTTCAACTCCACAGGCGAGCACCCGATGC
>Ga0129324_10000919_pt1 | contig 20072 bp, 20 predicted proteins | sample CPBDNA_7_FD_96879 | JGI IMG/M metagenome (GOLD analysis project Ga0129324, IMG submission 96879) | Freshwater to marine salinity gradient microbial communities from Chesapeake Bay, USA - CPBay_Spr_15_0.2_DNA | ecosystem: Environmental > Aquatic > Marine > Coastal | place: USA: Chesapeake Bay... | reverse complement strand
GGCTCTGAAGCAAGAGCACGAATCAAGGCAGGTATCGATAAGGCATGTGAGGCAGTAGCACCTACCCTCGGAGCAGTAGGCATGACAGCAATGATTGAGTTCCCCGGCTTAGACCCAATCGATGCAGATGATGGAGTTACTATTCTAAAACATATTCAACTTGAAAATAAATATGAGCAGATGGGTGTTCAACGTCTACGCAAAGCAGCGACTCGCACTAGTGAGGAAGGTGGCGATGGTACTGCTACAACTACGGTACTCACTCAAGCATTAGTCACTGAAGCATTCAAGGAGATTGAGAACGACTCCAGTAAGATTCGTGAGGTCAGAGAGCGACTACAATCAGGACTGACTGAGGTACTCGCAGAACTATCCAAGAACAAGAGAGAAGTCACCGAGGAGGACATCGAACGCATTGCCACTATCTCATCACTCGACCCAGAAGTCGCAAAGCTCATCGCTGAAGTCATCAAGGAAATTGGAGTCGATGGAGTAGTGACAGTTGAGAAGGGAGCACAGCTTGGATACACCAAGGAGGTAGTGAAGGGAGCACGATTCGACTCAGGTCTCATCTCACCATTCTTCATCAACGACCATGAGAAGAAGCAGACAGTGTTGGAGGATGCCTACATCGTACTCGTTGACCGTAAGGTGAGTATGAACGAGCAGATCATAGGACTACTCAACTCAATTGGAACTGGTAATGACATCCTGTTCATTGCTACCGATGTTGAATCAGTCGCACTTGGAACGCTCGCACAGAATGCCCAGAGTGGCATCGCTAACATCGGGTGTGTTCGTAACCCATACCAAGCATCACCTGCTCGAGACTTTCTATTCGACATAGCATCACTGACTGGAGCGAAGGTCATCAGTGAGGAGATGGGAATGAAGCTCCATGAGTGTGGTGTGGAAGTTTGTGGTCGGGCTGAGAAGGTCATCATCACTAGAGACACAACGACCATCATCGGAGGTGTAGCAGATGCATCACTTGAGATACGCATCAAGGAGATTGAGTCAGAGATTAAGGAGACAACATCGGTATACCAGAAGGAGCAACTCAAGGCACGACTAGCACAACTGACTGGAGGCATCGGAGTTATTCGAGTTGGTGCATACACCGACACTGAGTTCAACGCCAAGCAGTACAAGTTCCAGAACGCTATCAACGCAACTCAGGCAGCGTTGCAGGAAGGCATCATCGCAGGTGGTGGAGTTGCTCTTGCTCAGTGTAAGGTCAAAGAACCGATGTTCAGAGAGATTCTTGATGTCCCACTTCGTCAGATGAGCAAGAACGCAGGAGTACCTTGGGAGGAGAACATCAAGGCTGGATGGGGAATGGACTTCAAGAACAAGATGACAATGGATATGTTCGAGGCAGGTATCATTGACCCATTTAAGGTGACACGACTCGCACTTGAGTCAGCAACAGCTATCGCCTCATCGTTGGTTGGAACAGAGACAGTAATTGTAAGTATTGATGAGCAAGAATGATGACAAGACGTACTACTCGATACTTCAGTGGATAGTCTCTGAAGGAATCGTCAACGAGAAGGGTGAAGCCTTCAGCTTTCATGACCGACCTTGGTTGCTCGACATCCTGACTGACTTCAATCCTAATGTTGTAGTGACAGCCTGTGCTCAGGTTGGTAAGTCTGTATCCTTCTCACTCAAGATTCTGTTCGCAGTAAAGTATCTTCACTTCAACTGCATCTACACTATGCCGAGTGATGAAGACGTTCGTGAGTTCGTAGGTTCGAAGATGAACAAAATCATTCAGGCTAACTACCATGAGTTCGAGGGGATGGAGACAGACAACATTGAACGGAAGGAACTCAATGACCGCTTCATCTTCTTCAAGGGAACGAACAGTAAGACAGCAACCATCTCGACTACTGCCGACCTTCTGGTGCATGACGAGGTATCACGTTCAGACCAGATGGCTATCGAGACCTACAAGTCACGAACCAAGGCATCGGAGTATAAAGGTCGCTGGTTATTCTCGAACCCCGGAACTGAACGAGATGAGCTTGACCTCGCTTGGATTAAGTCAGACATGAAGGAATGGGTAATCACTTGCCCTCACTGTAGTGACGAGCATGAGTTGACTTACCCTGAGAGCATCGACCAAGAGAAGAAGATATACATCTGTAAAGAATGCAAAGAACCGATTGACGATGATGTCAGGAGACAAGGCAGATGGGTATCACAGAACGGAGAGAGTCGAATCAGTGGCTACCATATTTCTCACCTCATGTGTCCTTGGATATCAGTCGCTGAAATTATGGATGATGCAGAGGGTGACCCTGCCTACTTCAACAACTTTGTTTTGGGTAAGGCATATAGTCCCGGCGATTTGGCAGTATCGAAGGCAACTATCCTCGACATCTGGACACCAAAAGATTTGACTACCGACAACGTGTACATTGGTGTGGATGTAGGGAACATCAAGCATTACGTCATTCGTTCTGACAAGGGGATTCTCAAGATGGGAAGATTCACTGAGTGGAGTGAGCTTGATGACCTGATAAAATTCTGGAAACCAACTGCAGGTGTCATCGATGCTATGCCTGACAACACCGCAGCCAAGGCATACACTGCTAAGTATCCTTGGATGAGGATGTCGTTCTTTCAGGAAAACAATAATAATCCACAGACCATCGTCTGGTGGGGTAAGGATGACAAGAAGACCATCGTCTACTCACACCGAGACCGCATCATTGACCAGATGCTCACCGAGATGATTGAGGCGAAGTTCTTGATTGGTGTAAAACCTGACAAGGACTTCACTCTGTTCATCAAGCACTTCGAGACATTGAGGAGAGCGAAGGTAGTGAACAACAAGGGGATAGAGAGATACATCTGGGAGTCAACAACAGGTGAAGACCACTTCGTCTTTGCTACCCTCTATGCCTACCTCGCATGGTTGACGCTAGGATCAGGAGAGTTTTTCAGTGGAGCGATGCATGAGGAGAAGCCGAGTGTTATTAATGCCGACAACGTGTACGATGTCAGTGTAATGTTTAGAGAAAATAATGGATAATATACCTGTATACGTTGCGGATGAGGAGTTAAAGAACTACTTGATACTCAAGGAGGCAGGTGTTTTTGACATTCGAAATGGTTCTGCTATTATCAACTTCAACAAACATGGAGAGATAGGAACGATTATTCGGAATGATACTCTATACTCCATGCGACATAATCCGCAGTAAAAACTTGCACACTTTTAATTATGTGTGCTATTATTCGTAGGAAATCTTCAATAACCCTTCAACAAAGGCGAAGACTCTTTTTAGAGTCCTTCGCCATTTTTAATACCATATGAAAGTAAACATTAAAGACCTCAAGGATGACCAGAAAAAACAACTGGTCAATACTCGTTGGACTTCCTCCGAGGAGCTTTGGGGTGTTGTTGACTCTGTCTACAAAAAGAACGTAGCTGTCTACTCCAATGGTGCAGAGTGGGTGAAGGACATTCCAGAGAAACGAAGAAAGTTTGTCACTCAAGCAAATCGCATCTTCGTGAACATGGAGGCTGTCATCAACTCACTCATCGCTAATCCTCCCGGCGTAAATATTCTCCCTGCACGAGATGGAGAGGAGGCACAGGACTTCGCTCGCAAGCTAGAGAGTTTCTTCCGCAAGCGGTACGATGACTTGAACACAAAAGAGGTAATGCGAATGGGACTTCGTAACCTGTACTTCGGGAGACTTGTGGTTATTAAAGCCTTTTGGAATCCTGCCATCGATGACTTTGACTATCGTGCCATCGACCCTCGAAAGGTTCGGTTCGGTAAGTACGCAAGGAAGGAGGAGGACTCAGAGTTTGCTATTGAGGAGATTGAGGACAACCTCGCTTCAGTCTGCGAACGATTCCCAGAGAAGAAGGATGAACTCATGAAGAAGTACGGCATCGCTGACGATGCAACTTTATATATTAAGAATCCAGACATCACCTACAAGGAGGCATGGATTCAGGACTACGTCATCTTCAAGCACGAGGAGATTGTGCTCGACTGTATCAAGAACCCATACTGGGACTGGGAAGGTATTCTCGTCACTGAGGAGGAGGAACAGGAGCTTGATGACACTGGAGAGGAAGGAGGAGAAGGTGAACAGCAGGGGATGACCACTGAGCAACGGAGAGAAAAGATTCAGGGTATCAAGATGGAGCAGGGAGAACGTAAGTCATACATGGAGAATGAATCTCCACAGGTTGACCCTGAGACTGGAGAGGAGATGACTCCAAATCAGTACCGAGCTTACTACTTCAACTACTTCGACAAGCCTCGTAAGCCGTACATCTTCGCAACGGTCTTCAACAACGAGAACTCACCGATTGGTCGGACTGACATGATTACTCTTTCTGCAGAACTGCAACGGAGTATCGACAAGCGGAAGATGGACATCGATGAGAACTGTGAACTCGCTAACGGAATTGTGAAGGTTGATGCTGAAGTGATGGGCAAGAGTGATGCACAACGAATCCGATGGGAGACCAAGGGAGTCATCTGGGGTAAGGGTGTAGTCGCAGGAGTACAACGAGAGACTGGACAAGCTCTACCATCTATGGTCTTCGATGACATGCTCGACTCACGTTCTGAGATTGATAACATCATGGCAGCAACATCAGCTTTCCGAGGAGAGCGAGAGGGAACAGAGACCAAGGCAGGTCGACTCGCACTCATCCAACAGTCGTTCCTACGACTCAACGAGTTGGTTCAGGTTGTGGACTACCTATCGCATGAGATGTTCTCATGGGGTATGCAGTTGGCAAAGACTCGATACACCGAGTACCACTACGCAAAATGGATGGGTAAGGAAGGTGCTCGAGAAGTTATCGAGATCATACAAGATGACTTCGAGACTGGTTCAGAGGTAACAGTCATCGCAGGTAAAACACTCCCAGTTGATGATGAGTTCAAGTACGAGCAAGCACAGAACGATGTACTCAACGGATTCATTTCACCAGTCGACTACCTAGAGATTGCGAAGTACGACAACGCCAAGGAGCTTGCGAAGAACGCAGTTCTCTACCAACAGAACCCGATGGAGGCAGTTGGTCTTGGACAGGAGGAAATGCCTGTACCGTTCCAGCCCGGCGGTCTAACTCCAGACCAGTTAGCACAGGCAGATGGAGGAGGAGGTATGCCACCGATGCCACCACAAGGCATGCCACCGATGCCACCACAACAAATGTAATATGTATACTGCAAAAATCATTGAGAAAAAAATAAGTATTCAAGAGGAGTTCCTCTTGTTGACTGTTCAATTGGAGAGTGATGTAGCAGTGACTCCAGTGGTAGACCCGAACAAAGAACCGAAGTTGGACAAGGATGGAAATATCAAACCTCCAAAAGTCCCCAAGCCAAGGTTTCCGACAAAAGAGGTTTTCTTCAAGTTCGCCTTACCTGTAACAGAGACTGATATTAATAAAGCCATCAAGGACAAAGCCAAGATGATTGCAGATACGGAGGCACTCAATTTGCCACTGAACACAGTAATCACTTAGACCCACGACCAATGATGTCGGTAAACTCACCATTACAAACATAATCTTGACCAAGCAATTTGCATTCAGTCTTATGACCAAGTTTGCAAAAGGGCAGTCGTAATAATTATGGAAATAGAAGAAACAGTTGATGTTGCTCCCAGTGAGGAAAATGGAAATGTTCCATTAGATACACCAAGTGAGGAAACACCAGAAGAAGAACCAGCCGTAGAGGGTGATGAAGCACCTGCAGTTGCAGAAACTGATGTAGAACCAGAGGCAGAACTATTTGAACTGCCTGATGGTCGCAAGGTGGATGCAGTAACACTTCAAACTGAATGGAAGGAGAATTTCGCTCCTGAATTCACAAGGCGTTCCCAAGAGTTGGCTGAACTTAAAAAAGGAACGCAAGAATTACCAACAGAAACTCCAACAAGTCCCTACGCTGACCCTGATTATGTTCCTGAAAGTTACGAGGAAATACTCTAGGTTGCAGAACAGCGAGTCTTCGAGGCAATGGAGAAAAGAGACCAAGAGAATCTACAACAGCAACAGGCAGCCGAAAGTGCAGTCGTTGCTCAACTAGAGGCAGTCAAGAAGGTTGACCCTAGTGTGGATGAAAATAAACTCTTTTTACATGCCAACAAGTACGGATTCAGAGACCTGAGCCAAGCCCATCAGAACATGCGAGACATGTCATCAGTAGTGAAAAATGTTCAGCAGACAACTGCCAAGAACATTGCGAAACGAAATGACCCAGTCTCAGTATCATCTGGAGGTGCAGTTGGACAAGCCTCTGACCCATCGATGTTTGAAAACGCAGCGGAGTACTTACGGAGTCTTAAAAACTAAAATTATTTATGATTTTTAATTCCGCAGTCACGACTACAACTCGTGAATATATCCTGCCAAAAGTTTTTGACCAAGTTACAACTGGAACTCCCGGATTGATGACTTTCTTGTCAAAGCCAAAGGCATGGACAACTGGAACTTCATACAAGTTTGCAATCAAGTACCAAGATACTACCAATGGTGGAAACATGGGAATTGCTGACAAACTTGATTCTGACCGACAGAATGTCCGAGTACAAGCAGAGTTCAACCTCAAAGCTACAAACAAGCCAGTAGTTATTGCAATCGCAGAAACTACAGCTAACATGGGTGATGAGCAGATTGTAGACCTTCTATCAACAGAGTTTGATTCACAGGCACAATCACTAATGAATGTAATGGGAGAAAACCTTTATACAGGTAATGGTTCTGGTAACGACTGGGACTCACTTGCCAACTGTGCATCTGACTCTACAGTGTATGGAACATACGGTTCTCTATCACGTTCAACCTACACAGCGTGGGATGGTTACTACCTAGCAGCAACTGGAGCTTTGACTCTAGCGAAACTAGCTACTGCCGATGACGCTGTAACTATCGGTGTTGACTCACCAAACCTTGCTCTTACGACTAAGGCTATCTGGTCAACATACGAAAGTCTTCTTACTCCATCAGTGCGAGCTAACTTCTCAACAAGTGGATATCCTCGGATGAACGCATGGGGAGGTGTTTCAACTTCACCCGGAATGGGAGCAGACCAAGGATTTGTATACCTCTCATTCCGAGGTACACCAATCGCAAAAGATGAACAAGTACCATCTGGAAAATTCCACCTAGTGAACACTAAGGGATTTGGTTTTGTTGGATTTAACTACAGTGATGACAGCATCATGTCAGCTAACTTCAAGAAGACTTCAGATGCAGTACCATCTGGAGTTCCCGGAAATGTTAAGTCAACTCGTGGCTTCCAATTCCGAAAGATGATGAGTCCAGTAGACCAGCTTACAAAGGTTGGATACTTGATTTATGCAGGTAACTTCATCGGTACAAACTGCCGATTGAACGGTACTCTTGCAGGAACTACTTAATTACAAGAATTGCTAATTCAAATAGGGGAGGGCTAAGAACCCAAACCTGAAAAACTAAAATTATGAACTCAATTACTTTCCAAGACGTATACCAAACAGAAACCGCAGGTTCTTTCAAACTCGGACAACGAGGGAGTACACCTGATGGTCGAGAATGGCAGTATGTCAAAGCAGCTTCAGCACTTGGAGACAGCCTCGTAGCTATCCCTGATGCTGTAGCAACATCAGACCTATACTCATCAGCAACTGATAACCAAGGGCGAATTGTATACCTAACACGAGCAGCTAACACTCTCACAGTTGGGCAATACGAAGATGCTATTGGTCAAGTTGATGCAGGTACAGGTGTTGGTCAAACATTCAAAATCCGAACTAACGATGCAACCACTTTCACTCTCTACCCAGAGACTGCACTTGGTACAGCACTGTCAGTAGCTGATTCTGACTTGACTTACATCAACATGAACTTCGTTGACCCTGCAGCGGTCACTTCTAAAATCCAAATGGCTCAAGGTATCGCACAAGCGAGCTTTGCAACTTCTGACTACGGTTGGTTGCTGACAAATGGAGTTGGTCGTGTACTCGCAGGTGCGGCACTACTTACTGGAACAGGTTTCACCACTGGTGATGACACTGTTGGTCAAGTTATCCGAGCCGTTACAGCCACAGGGCCGTTTGACGCTCAGAATCTTGGTTACTGCATCATTGCAGGAGCAGTAGATGGAGGTTGTACAGTGATGGCGAACATTCGATAGTTTATCGTTCTTATCTCTCAGTAATGGGAGGTGAGGAACGGTACGTTACCGTTGGAGGAATAGCAAAGCCTCTATTAATAATTAAGAAACAATAAAATGGCTAACCCCGAAGTTTCAAATCCAAATGACTTCAAAGTCGTGACGTTCAAGAACAATTCACACTTTGACTTCACTCCTGCGTTGGGATGCATGTATGACGGCAGACCTATCTTTGGTACGACAGGAGAATCGATTAAGGTCGGTGAAAGTGTTGTACTTCCCTACCATGTTGGGAATTTAGTAGCAAAAAACCTCGCTAAAGCGGTAATAAACGGTCAAGCTCCTGCAAAGGATGAGGCTGGAATACCAACAGGCGTACCACTTTGGAGTGAAGACAGCCTCGAAGAAATGAAGCAGTCTTTTCTAACAGAAATGTACACCGAGGAGAAGCCAACAACTATGTCAGAGACTGACAAATTGATGGCGAAGGTGGAGGAATACAAGTCTATGGTAGACAAACTCGTTCCGAAATCTGAAATGGACAAAGTGGAAGGTGCTCCCCAAGAGAGTCCTGAAGCACCAGTCACTTATAGTGATAAATCTGAAGTTATTGCTGAACTCGAAAAGCGTGGAATCGCATTCAACGCTCGATTGAGTAAAGCTAACCTTGAAAAGTTGCTCGCATAGGCATTCGCCAAGCGAAAGCTCATGTGCAGAGACAACAGGAGGTGCAAGCCCTCCCATGAGCTATATGAATATCGAAACAGTAGACAAAATAAAAATGGAGGCACTCAAATCTCTCGCTGAGACCAACATTAAGGTGTCTGCTGTGAAGGACACACTCGCAAAACTCAAAACTGAGGAGGATGTGTATCTAAAAAGTAGAGAGAAGAAAGTTTTAGCTCAAATTGAAGCATTAGTGACTGAAAGTCGAGAAGTTCTAGCCGAGGCTTATCAGAATTACAATGCAGTCCATGACCTATCAAAAGATTCAGCAGAATTTGCGACCTTTCTTGGAGAGGCTTACCAAGACTTTCAAACACTCCAAGCAACTTTCGAAACAAGCACTGAGGTATGGAAAAACAATGTCAAAGAGACTCAGGGAGAACTTGAGGAGCTTAAAAAGCAAATAAAGGCAGACCGAACTCAAGTTGATACTGACAAGAAGGCTATTGAAAAAGCCTACAAGGTTCTAGCTACCGATAAACGCAGGATCAACGATGATAGAGAGACATTAGAACGAGCAATTATCCGACTTAAGGAAAAACGAGTATGACACACACATTTAGACGAGATGACAACCATGTTCCGTATGACCAGAACCCAAATGCTGAAGTAGCAATGGGTAACATTTCTGGTTCTACTCTATGGAACAAGTTTGGTTACAATGCAGATGTAGATGTTGGAACAGAGGTGATAGCTTCCTTTGGTGGAACATTCGTGCCACTGACTACAGCTTCAACTCTGTCCATTGTCTCTACTTCAGGCGAAGATGCGGCAGCACAAACAGGAGCATTTAATGTTGTAATCACTGGAGTGGATGCTAATCGCAAATCACAAGTAGAAGTAATTACTATGACAGGAGTTACTCCAGTAGTAACAACCACTACTTGGCTAGGTATCAACCGCATGGCGGTATATCTTTCAGGTACAGCCCTCAACAACGTGGGTACGATTACCGCTACAGCCGTTACAGGAAGTGCGATACAAGCACAAATGCCAGCAACAGAAGGAACTACCCAACAGTGCATTTTCTTTGTACAAGCAGGGTATCAGTTCTTGGCAGAGTGGCTAACGGTGAATACTCTTAAAATCACTGGACAAGGAAGTCAAAACCCTCTTATCACAGTTAAGGGTTGGGTATATTCAGCAGTTTCAGGTTCTAAATATGAAGTGTTTAGAACATCTCTAGATACCTCAATAACTAACTTTGAAGCCTTAACCCCACCACTACCTTTCCCTGTTACGGAAAGTTCTTGTTTTTGGCTAGAGGCTACTTCCGATAAGGTAGATGCCACTGTAAACGCAAGATTTAGTGGTATAGAAAGAATCATTGATTAAATATGGCAATACTCGCTTCACAATTAAATAATAACGCAAACTCAGCAAGTATAATTACTCCCTTGATACAAACTATTGCAGTTGAGGGTACTATTACTTCTATTGATGCAAAATATTGGGTTTATGGTGGAGATACTTATAGTGCAGATATAGTGGTAGTTGTGAATGGAGTTGATTACTATAATGACATATATCAGAGTTATTCTGGCTCTTTTGGCTCTTATCACGTTCTAACACATGAGTTCACTGGTGTTCCCGAAGTATCATTAGCAGATGCTGTTTCCTTTCGTGTTGAGAATGGTACTGGTTCAGGAAACCAAAGACCTCGTGCTTCAGGTACAACCAGTAATGATTATCCAGACGGCTCTTGTACCAGAGGTGGTGGTTCTTGTGGTAGCTCAATTGTAGATTTGTATTTTTCTGTCAATGGTTTTCCCCCTGTTCCTCCTACTGAAAACGCGCGTAGAGATAACAATCATGTACCAGTAAAACTCGGAGTCCTGTTCTCTGATGGAACTACTCTCCTGCCGATTGCGATTGATGCGACAGGATTAATGGCAGTAAACTCTACTGACTCTATTGCATTTACACCAAACGAGGATGCCTTGAGAGATGAGAACTTCGTCAACGTGCTCATGGCGGTGGACTCGACTGACGCAACGAAGCGATGTCCAGTGTATGTAGATGGTAACGGAGCAGTATTAATAGGAAGTTAAATTTATTATTATGACAGATGCAAAAAGAGACAATAACCATGTAACTACAGCACTCGGGGTGTCCAGTGTTGACGGTGTCACACCTGTACCTTTTCAGGTAGACCCTGCGACTGGTCGATTGCTGACGGATGCCTCATCAGGTGGCTACACGAACCTGACTCAGTTCGTAGATCAGACAGCTTGGAGACTTTTCTACTCCAATAGTAGTGGAGATGTCACTGAACTTGCTCTTGGTGCTTCTGGTACTGTGTTAACTTCAAACGGTGCGACATCTGCTCCGACTTTTGAAACAGCAGGTGCTGGTGATGTCGTAGGCCCTGCTTCTGCTACAGATAATGCTCTGGCACGCTTTGATACAACAACAGGGAAACTACTCCAAGACGGTACTGTTTCATCTTCAGACGTTGCAGCAGGAGCAGTTACAGTAGCCTCAATTGGGGATAATAACCTCAAACTTCAAACAGGCAACGCCACTACAGGAAGTATTACGATTACAGATGGAGCTGATGGAAATATAGATATCGCACCTAACGGCACAGGAGATGTGCGGCTAGTACCGTCAGGCGCAGGAGGTGTGTACACTTCTGTAGATGTCACGCTGGATAGCTGTGACCTTATTCTTGGAGCAGGTGATATTTCAATTAACTCAGGAAATGGAATTGTAGACAGTAACCTCAACGAGCAACTATTCTTTACTACTACTGCTAGTGCAGTCAACTACCTTAACGTCACTAACGCAGCAACAGGAAATGCGCCAGTTATCGCTCCCGGAGGTACAGACGCTACCATTAACCTCAACCTTGAAGCAAAAGGTGTTGGCGGCAATATAGTATTTGTTTATGAGCCAGATATGAACGCAGGTATTATAAACAACGCAGCAGGAGTACAAATAAACAACGGTGGGGGTATTTATGACGGCAACCTAAACGAACTCGTCAAGTTCACTACTACAGCTTCCGCTGTTAATGAACTTACGATAACTAATGCAGCCACAGGAAACAGCCCAACTATTTCAACATCAGGTAGTAATACTGATATTGACCTAACTCTTGCTCCTAAAGGTGCTGGGTCAGTAGTGCTGGGAGGTGAACTAGACGCTGGCGCAAACTCTATTGGTTTCACAATGCAGACCGCTACAGGTGACGGAACAACCACTGTAGATTGGAAACTCGGCAACCACATGGACTTCACTTTTGGAGCGTTCAATGAGACATTCACCTTTACAGCACCAACCAAATCAGGTGTATATACAATGAGTCTCAAGCAAGACAGCGTAGGAAGTCGCACAGCAACATGGCCAGCAACAGTTAAGTGGCCAGCAGGAACAGCCCCAACACTAACTACTACAGCTACTACGGGGTATGATGTGGTAGCCTTTAGGTTTGACGGTACAAATTATTACGGGACAGCCACATTAGACTTCTCGTAAAATTAACAAATAACAATTATCGTATGACAAAAGAAGAATTTAGAGCAGAATATTTAGCAAAAGGATGGGAAGCACAACCAGTATCTGAATGGAGGCTTGTTTCATCTGTTGAAGGAAAGAACAAATATGATGTAAATGTAGTCTCTCCAGAAAATAACTTTGGAACTGCTCAAGTAGTAGAAGACTCCACAGGTAATGTAGTAGGTGCAGGAATGTGGAAAGACACAACAACAAACTTTGCAGAAGCACTCAAAGACTTTCTCGTTTCAAAAGAGGTAGGTAATGTCTATGCAATTTCAACAACCGATATTAAAGACATGGAAGAAGTTGCAGAGGTGAAAGTTTACACAGGAGTTGGCAGTGATGTTTCTGTCGCAGACTATGTTGTAAAACGGAGGTCAGGTACGTTTGACTTTAAAAAAATAGTCTAGTATGTCACTTGTAGCTACACTAAATGTTCTGAATACGAAGGTTGCAGCAGACCAGACTGATTTCATTGTATATGTAGACTTAGCAGATATGCCAGCATTGTTTTGGTCAACTGTAGCAAATGGTGGTGGAGACATAAGATGTTACAAATCAGACGGAACAACAGAATTAGCAAGAGAAGTTGTTACTTGTGATACGGCAACAGATACAGGTGAAATGCACATCAAGTATGCAGGAACGCTTTCGTCTTCAGTAGATACTGAAATACAAATACACGCAGACGGCACTAGTTCCGAACCAGCAGTCACAGCCACATATGGAAGAAATAATGTATGGACTGCGTACACTATGGTTTCTCATATGTACGACCTCACAACAAGTACTGTGCAAGACTCAACAGGTTCTACCACCCTTACTAAAGCCACTGCATCAAATCCAAACGAGATAACAACTACAACACCATTTCGCACAAGTCAGTCCTATCAAACCCAAGGTGACTATATTGTTCCTGCTGCGTATTTCAATCACGCAAACATAACATATCAGGCATGGGTTCGATGGAACGCATGGACTTCTACTGCCTCATACCCTTTAGCGAAAAGAAGTTCTTCTTCTAATGGGGGTGTGGAACTTAAATGTAGTGGGGCAACAGGTGATACTCATGGAATTACCCTGCGAATATCAAGTACATGGCAAGGTGCTACTGGTCCGAACACTGACATTAACTTAGACACTAATTATCATGTAGTTGGAACATATGACGGCACTTCGATATATGTTTACGAAGACGGAGTGCAAGGGACTGTTAGTTCTTATTCTGGAACAATACCGAACTTGAATATCAAAACGTGGATTGGTGGTCATGTTGGCTACCCATCACTATATTACACACAAGGAAGTATCGGGGAAGCGCGTGTGTCTCCAAGTGCGCTTTCTGCATCGTGGATAGAGACTGAATATAACAACCAAAGCTCTGCTAGTACTTTCTATAGTTTAGGTGGGGCAACAGCCTCTGACAATGCCTTAGCTATGTGCAACTTCTAAATAATACATAATTACACTATGGAAATTGACCCTAAAACAGAATTACGATTACGACAGTTGCTTGATGAACATAAGGAAGATTCAAACAATCGTTACGCAATAAAGTTAGTTGAAAAAGTTGTGTTCTATCTTATTGGTTCTATGGGAATTGCTGTTCTAGGTGCAGTACTTAAATTAGTAATTATATGATTTCTTACAGGATACTTTTATTAAATCTCATAATAATACTCATTGGATTGCCAGTGCTGGTTTTCTTCTACTTCATGCCGTTCAGTTCCTTTGTGGATATAGATTATATCTATTACCAAGATGCTTGTGCAAATGAGGACTTTCAAACAGTGATTACACTACGGGAAGTAAAATGGCGTGATGAGTACCGCGCTACAGCCTTTGAACAGCTATTCAGATACGAGGGTGACGAGAAGATTGAAACAACCATAACTAGGAAGTCAGACTTCATTTACCAAAGGTCTGGTAGTCCAGTCGTTTTTGAGATTGATTGGAATAAAAAGTTGCCAGCAGGAGACTACGGTGTATATACCTCAACAGTACTAGATGCTGGCTTTCTAAAAAAAGATATACGACTAGAGGACACACAAAGGTTTACTGTTAAGGAATGTAACATATGACACCAGAACAAGAAATAAAAATATTGAAGGAACAGGTTGCTGAACTCATGAGGTGGCAGGAGGAGAGAGAGAACAAGCAACTGACTTTTCCACTAGATCAGCAGAGTATCTCTGCCCTCAATCAGACAATGAGGCTTGTGAAATTTGATAGGATTAATGTTCGGGATGTTTACTTCACTGCTACAAGCACAAGTCCTACCGTTGCTGGACAGATGAGGTTCTACAACGATGGAGCAACACAGAACATGAGGATTAACACAACGTGGACTGTCTTTACAGGAACAGTCGACCTAACCGCAGTATAAATATGATAATAATTCCCTCACAACAAGATAAAAAATTTACTCAGACAAATAAGTCTGACCTGATTGGTAACACCTACGTCACCAAGAATATTACCTTTGATGATGAGGGGTATCTCAGATTGTCTAATGCTTGTCCTGCTTTCTTCTCGGAGGATTTGGATGCCAACTTTGACACCGTTGCTGTTTTCCAACGGTGTGATGACTATGGCTATTTCAGTACAGGTCGTGAAGACCCATTTGAGATAGATGAGTTCCGACCATACGCTGTGAAGCCTACAGCTATAGTAACGGCTGGAGTTCCTGCAGGAGACATTGAATCAGATGCAGCGTTCTTCGGTGCGTTCATGGTGGTCTCTCAAGACACTGATGTTGACTACTACTCTCCAGCAGCCAACACTTGGACTGACACGAACATCACTCTGGATGGAACAAATACTGGTCAACATCCTGTTGTCCACTTTGCCAGTCTCAATGCTTTGGCGATTGGTAACCTAACAACAGTCCTTCTCTACGCCTACCCATTCTCAGCGACACCATCTCTGTTTAGTTCAGGTGGTGTAAGTTCAACAATGGTTCTACCTGACAACCTGTATGTCACAGGAATGACTTACTTCAACGACAATCTGTATGTCGGAACTTGGAACAAGGAGGGTGGAATGGCTTCACTATATGTGTGGGATGGTACAGGGACTGCAGCCCAGTCGGTCTACCAAGTGAATTCAGTCATGATTTTTGATGTTGAAACGTATATGGACTCTGTGGTTGTAGCTACAGGTTCTGGTGAACTTCTGCGATTTAATGGTAGTGGTTTTACCCTACTGGGAGCTATTCCAACTCACCACGAGAACATATCAATGGTTGAAGATACGAACATTGATAATTATAAGAACTCACTGAAGGCGAATAAAGGTCTCCTTTACTGGGCGTTCAATACTGATGCTACGAGTTATAAAATTAACGAACAGCCTGACGGTATTTGGTGCTACGACCCTAAAGTCGGACTGTACCACCGTTACGCTTTTTCTAATACAACAGCAATAGTTGAAACTATTGCTACAACATCAGTCAACACCACAACGGATGTGATTACCGTTACTGACGCTCCAATCACTGGGACTGAGGTGATGTACTACGAGAATGGTACAACGATTGGCGGAATTGTGAATGGACAGAAGTATTACATTATCTACTTGACTGCAACAACAATTAGTCTTGCTACAACCTTGGCTGAGGCTGAAGCTGGAACAGCTATTGACCTTACTGGAACAGGTACAACAGGACAGATTCTCGTTTGGTTTCCTCGAACTGACTTCGGTCAGAAGTACCTAGAAAGAGGTGGAGTTATTTATCCTTATCGTAGGATAATGGATGAACCTTGGTTCGGGACTGACTTACTGTGGGGAGGTGATTGTGCAAATCGGGCAGCTTCGACTAAGTCGTACATGGGAACAACCTCAACGGTTTTACAGAATCGTGGGTATTTCATTACACCAAAAATCTTTTCTCAGGCAGTAACCGACACCTTCAACCAAGTAAGTCTCAAGTTTTCCAAATTCACTGACGAGGCTGACAAGATCATAATCAAGTATCGAACCTACGATGATATGAATGAACAGTCAATTATTGGTGTTTCCACCCCTGCAACTTGGCTGGCAACTTGGACTTCAACGACAACCTTTACAACAACTGAAGTGAAGTTCGCCACCGCAGTTGTCGGTGACGAGGTTGAGTTCGTTAAGGGAGGTGGTTCAGGATACCTCGCTCACATTACAACTATCTCAGAGGCTTCAGGAACATACACAGTAACTTTGGATGAGGCATACCCATACTATGTAACAGGGGACAAGAGCTACTTCCAAGTTCGTAATTGGAAGAAGTGGAAAACTATTGAGTACGGTGACTCCAACGCACTCCAGTATTTCTTCTCGGAACAACTGGGTGAGGAAGGGAAGTTCATTCAGTTTAAGATTGAACTGAGAGGAGTCAGAGTAAGAATCGAGGAATTATTAGTAGACAACGTGACTTTATTATCAGGGTTATAAGACAAATATTATGCTTACATACACAACATTACAATCGACCTACCAAACTTGGACTGACACTTCAACAGCCAATGTTACCAATGGTGACATCTACTTGAACGACTCAATCCGAACCATCTGCAATTTGCAGGGGGGTAAACTTCGTTTCCTTGAGGCTACGAAGGACATGACTACGGTGGCTGACCAGCCCTCGTATCAGATTCCTGCCAAGTTCAGGAAGCTGATTGACTTGTATATCTACAGTGGGTCTGGTACGAGCACCGACACTATCTACTCTCCCGAGATGATATTTGACCCTACGAAGTGGAAGATGGTTCTGCAGTCACGACTCGGAACATCATCAACTCCATACTTTGTCTACGTTGAAGATCAGAAGTTTTACATAAACCCAACGCCTTCCGTAACTGGAAATCAAATCACTCTCCGAGGTCGTGTGAATGTCCCTGACCTATCTATCGCAGATTATACAACTGGAACAATTACCTCAATTGCAAATCAGGGAGTAGACCTAGTGGGAAGTGGAACAACATGGACAGCCGACATGGTCGGGAGGTTCATAAAGATTCCACAGACCACCGCAGCAGGTGGAGGTGACGGTCTCTGGTACGAGATTGGAGCATACGTCAGTGCCACTGCCCTCACACTCCTTAAGCCGTATGAAGGAACAGCGATTGCGGCAGGTACTGCAACCTACACCATCGGACAAGTTCCAGTCATCCCAGAGGCATACCAGATGGCAATCGTTTACCGAGCCGTTGCCCTGTACTGGGAAGACAAGACCAGCCCAGAGAAGGCACGAGGGTACTGGTTGCGGTATGATGGAGGTAACGAGGCAGGATTAAGCAATGACTATGGTGGTCTCATTGGTCAGATGCTCGCCAACGAAGGAGAGACTGAGGAGGGAGCATATATCCCACCGAGTAGCTTGAACAGCCTTGGTCAAGCTCCATACTACGACTCTTATCAGAATGCCTCTGGCTTAACATAATTATCATGACACCGAAAAACAAATACACATTAAATTTCTCTGGACAGCAATCAGGACTGCAGAGTAAATATACACCTCCTGCTTCTAATTTTCCGATGCCAAACATGAGTACGGCTAATTCAACACCGTCTTATATTCCACCAAAACCAGCAGGTGGTGGGGGAGGTGGTTCATGGGGTGGAGGGACTAGTCCAGCAACGACTACTCCAACACAGAACATCCCTACTTCAACACCAACGACATCAACTCCGTCAGGAACTAATCCACAGAGTCCAACAACGACAGCTACTCCAGTAGGTCAGGATGCTCGAACCTCCTACCAGAGTCAGTTAGCTGAAATAATGAAGGGAGCACAGACCCTTCAGACTAATTTCAATTCCTATAAAGCAAATCAGAGTGGTCAAACAGATAATGGGAAATACCCAACTACAGAGAAACCAAAAGATAGTGAATATTTGAAATTTATGAAAGGACTTCAAGACCCTGCAGGATTAAAAACAGCCTTAGACTCACAAGCTCAGTTCGCTAAAATGAGTGCAGATGAAATGGCACGAAACAGAGAACAGTCAAAAGAAATTCAAGAGAACAAAGCTGGAATGATTGAACGTGGACAGAAGTACCTCAAGCAAGACCTTGACCGAGCTTCAGCAGCAACTTTAGCTGACCTTGCACTTGCTGATGGTTACAACACCGACATCATCAACCAACAGATGGCTCTAGGAAAGACAATTGGAGAGGCAGAGGAGGCACTACGACAAGAGGGAGCTACTCCACTTAGTATTGAGGAGGCTCAAATACTCGGACTTCCATTTGGAACAACACTAGCAGAGGCACGACAGGCTGGTATCATTCCTTCATCAATGAGCGAAGTTTCAGAAGCCGACTACGCATCGGCTCAAGCATACGCAGATATGATTAACTCTGGTGAAATGAAAATAGAGAATGTTCCTGCAGATCAGAGGGGAATTGTCGCTCAACTAACTCGACTTGGAACGAACACAGCTAACGAACAAATCTCAGAATATCGAGCACGAGCACTTGGTAGAATGAAAACAACTATCGGAACAATCCAAGGACTGGTCAGTAACTGGTCTACAGGCTTCGGAAGTTGGTTATCATTTATCCCGACAAGTGATGCGAGAGACCTTAACGCAGAACTTACAACACTCAAGGCGAACGTAGGATTCCAAGAACTTACAGCGATGCGTGATGCCTCTAAGACAGGTGGTGCTCTTGGTAACGTGTCCGATACTGAAATTAAACTCCTTACAAACACGTTAGCGGCACTCGACACAGGTCAGAGTCCAGAAAGATTCAAGGAAAACCTGCAGGAAATCTTAGATGGTCTCGCACCGTTCTTAGAGGAGCTTGAACTCCTAGGGATGGGTCAAACATCAGGAAGTAGCGGAGCAGGTGGAGGAGGAGAGTTTGATGGAGAGAACTGGGATTAACAGTTAAGAAATTGATATGGCACTAGACCCAAAGATATTAGCACTCACAAAAGCTATCCGAACAACGGAGAGTGGAGGCAATTACAATGCCCAAGGTGGTAGTGGTGAGTTTGGTGCGTATCAATACACTCCAGACACTTGGAAGGGTGCATCGAGTAAGTATGGAATCAATACTCCAATTGAACAAGCTACTCCTGCACAACAGAACGAAGTGACCTATAGGAGAGTTGAGGCATGGAAGAATGCTGGATACAGTCCAAACCAGATTGCCTCAATGTGGAACGCTGGTGAAGGGAAACCAAATGCCTACGCTGAAAACTGGAAAGGGGTGAATAAATTTGGTGTCGCTTATGACACTCCAGCTTATGTGAGCAAAGTGAACAAGGCTTACGCAATACAACGACAGAGAGATGCATCGAGACAACAACAGCAACAACCTCAAGCTCCACAGCAAGTAGAACGAAGTGGACTTGAAAAATTCAGGGCAGGTGAGCCGACATTCCCTGCAAAGTTGGGAGGTGCTGAGACTATCCCCGGAAACGTAGCGAGGACAATGGGGAACATTCCTAGTTCAGCGTATGCAGCGAGCATCCCATTCAACCCACTGGAAACAGAGAACCCTTTCAACATTGGTGGGCAGATTGCTCGTCTTGGAACTGAAGCTCCTCAGCTTGTTAAAGATATCTACGAGGATAGAGGAGCATGGCAGGGAACGAAAGATATAATGGCTGGTTTTGCTGATACAGGTCTCAAAGGGTGGGAGTTATCCAAGAAGATGGGTGAGGCAATCTACAATAAACTTGAGCAGAATGTTGTGTACGGTTCTGATGC
>Ga0129324_10000917_pt1 | contig 20102 bp, 19 predicted proteins | sample CPBDNA_7_FD_96879 | JGI IMG/M metagenome (GOLD analysis project Ga0129324, IMG submission 96879) | Freshwater to marine salinity gradient microbial communities from Chesapeake Bay, USA - CPBay_Spr_15_0.2_DNA | ecosystem: Environmental > Aquatic > Marine > Coastal | place: USA: Chesapeake Bay... | reverse complement strand
TCCACGATTGATCCTGGGGTTTCACCTGAAATTGATGCTGTTGTCATGCGTGCACTCGCAAAGCGCGCAGATGACCGTTATCAGAGCGCGAGTGATTTCCGCGCGGACGTGGAACGCGCGATCGCCGGGTCCCCCGTGACTGCGGCAGTACCAACGATTGTTGCCGACCAAACAGCCATGATGACTCCACTTGATGCGTCGGGAATCAATAGTGAGAACCGTCAAGTTGATGGAAGTTCCCGCAAAGGCCGTAATAGTGCCGTGTTTTGGGTCCTGTCACTTATTGCAATCACGGCGGCAATCATCGGTGCGGTTGTCATTGGCAGGTTCCTCGTGGGAAGTGATGGTGGCAATGTCGTCACGGTCCCTAGTCTTGACGGTTTGACTATTGAGCAGGCTTCGGAAACATTGGCCGAGTATGAATTACGGATTGGTGCCCAAACTCCGGAAATTTCCGAGCGACCTGAGGGAACAATTATTGCTCAGCAACCGGCAGCCGGTGAAGGAATTGAGCAAGGGCAAGCCGTTAACGTGACCGTGTCAACGGGACGCGAGCAGTCAACAGTTCCGCAACTTGTTGGACTTACCTCACTCGATGACGTGCGAATAGCTCTCTCGGATTTCGGTTTGGTGCTTGGTGCTATTACTGAAAATGATTCAAATCAGCCTGGTGGTTACGTGCTTGAACAGAGTCCTGGTGAAGGCACACAGGTCGCCGCCGGTAGCGCCGTAGACATTGTGGTGTCATCTGGTTTGGTTGAAGTGCCTGATGTAACGGGGGCGACCGAGGCGCAAGCGAGGAGTGATTTGGCTCAGGCTGGCTTTGAAGTCCAAGTTGTGGAGCAAGAATCTTCAATTTCATCTCCTGGGCAGGTCTTGGCTCAATCACCTCAACCAGGGACTCAATTGGCTCGTGGTTCGCTGGTCACAATCACGGTGGCTATTGCAGCGCCGGAACCGACACCGGAACCGACACCAACTCCGACGCCGGAACCGACACCGACTGAAATTCCTGTACCTGAGCCAACGGATATCCCTGTACCTGAAGTTACAGTGGCTCCATAGGCAGCCTCACTCGCTTTGTGCAGCGCACCCGATTACTTACCCCGTATATGGTCGCTACTGGATCAAAGGTCATTTACCTGATCAAAGGTTAGTTACTTGATCACAGTGAATCGGGGAATCGAGGAATCGGGGAATCGAGGAATCGGGGAATCGAGGTATCGTGTCTAATGCTGTGAGGTGATTGTCACCTGCGGGATATTCGCGAGTCTTTCGAGCGCTTCCGGGAAGCCGCAATCACTCAACCAGTTGGCGAGCATTTCATGCCCACCCTCGGTGAGTACCGATTCCGGGTGAAATTGCACACCTTCAATGGGCAGTGATACATGCCTGAGCCCCATGATCACACCGGTTTCAGAGACTGCAGTGACTATCAGTGTTTCGGGAACCGTGTCTGGGTCTAGGGCTAATGAGTGGTACCGCGTGGCCGTGAAGTTGTTTGGCAATGTACTCATCACACTTTTTCCGGTGTGAGAAATGTGCGACGTTTTTCCGTGTAGGAGTTCGGGGGCTCGACTAATCACTCCACCGAAGGCCTCAGCAATCACCTGGTGCCCCAAGCACACACCGAATATAGGGACCGTCCCATCTGCTCCCCGCACAATTTCCAAACACATGCCAGCATCTTGTGGGGTTCCCGGACCGGGTGAAATCAAGATTCCGTCATAGGAAATTGCTTCTTCTACGGTGACATCTTGATTGCGTTTCACGGTGACATCGGCGCCTAATTGGGCCAAATATTGGACGAGATTGAACACGAAAGAGTCGTAATTATCAATTACGAGTATTCGCGGCAGGCTCACGTGCAGAAGTATGGCAGGGTATGGTTACGGTTGCGAAAGTGATTACGTCAAGTGAATAAAGAGCAAGTGAATAAACCTTAAGGAGAGTCCGGTGCCAGAATCCAAACGACGTAAGAAGAACGTGTTTACGCCCGAGCAGAAAATGGGCGAGCGTAAAGTGGCCCGCTTGGGATCTCCTTCTTGGCTGGCACCCACCATGGTTGCCTCATTTGTCGTTGGTTTGACCTACTTGGTGGTTTTCTACATTGCCGGCCCCGACGTTCCCATAATGAACAGTATTGGTGGAGACCTCAATGCTTTGTTAAATGTGGGTATTGGCTTCGCCTTCATCATGGTTGGGTTTGGGCTCGCAACTCGCTGGAGATAATTCCTGTCCCATTCATCACATCTGTTACCAAATCTCCCACAAATTGTGGAAAAGTCATGAGGGTTTTCCCTCTTATACACAAGCTGTCCCCAGTTGGGGACAAACTACACCCGTGTTGTTTATTTCCTGACGCGCCTCATAAATCCTGTTCAGTAACACGGGTAACTCCTGCTTAATCTCATTACCCATTTACGCACTACGCTGTGGCGCATGGCTGGTAACCGAATGGACCCGTGGGTTGATTCCTACGCCCAGCGGGCTCAGGGTTTAACCGCCTCAGCCATTCGTGCACTGTTCTCTGTTGCTTCCCGACCTGAGGTTGTTTCCCTTGCTGGCGGCATGCCTTTCGTTTCCGCTCTTGATTCCGATCGTTTCGCAGACATTGCCGCGCGGGTTGTTCGTGATCAGGGTGCTGTGGCACTGCAATACGGCTCGGGTCAAGGTGACCAAACACTGCGTGAGCAGATCCTCGAGATCTCCGGTCTTGTGGGTGTTCGTTCTCACCCCGACGACGTTATTGTCACCGCCGGTTCACAAATGGGACTTGATTTAGTTACCAAGATTTTTTGTGACCCGGGTGACACTGTTCTGGTTGAATCGCCTTCCTATGTTGGTGCTCTCGGAGTGTTCCGCAGTTATCAGTGCAATGTTGTTCACGTCGCAATGGATCCACAAGGTTTGGATCCACAAGCATTGCGGGAGTCGCTAGTTTCTGCGCGAGCAAGTAACTCCCCGGTGAAATTCATTTACACGATCCCTTCATTTCACAATCCAGCAGGTTTAACCCAAAGTTTCGAACGACGCAAGGAAATCTTGGCAATTGCTCAGGAATTTAACGTTCCCATTCTTGAAGATGATCCCTATGGGCTACTTGGCTTTGAAGGTGAACCACCACAGGCAATCCGTTCCCTTGATGATCGAGGGGTAATTTATTTAGGATCATTCTCCAAAATAATTGCTTCGGGTTTGCGAGTTGGTTGGGTGATTGCTCCCCACGGAGTACGAGAGAAATTAGTCCTCGCCGCTGAAGCAGCAACACTGTGTCCCAGTAATTTTTCCCAGCTGACCGTCTCACGCTATTTAGCTGAGCAGCCGTGGCAGCAACAAATTAAGGTTTTCCAGGAGCTGTATCGAGAACGGCGTGACTCCCTACTTCAATCAATGCAGGCGTTGATGCCCACGGGGACAACCTGGACCGTGCCCAAAGGTGGTTTCTACTCGTGGGTGAGCCTCCCCAATCAACTCAATGCGACGAACATGTTGCCGCGTGCAATTAGTTCACTGGTGGCCTATGTTCCCGGGACGGGTTTTTATGCTGATGGTCAAGGAGCACAGAATTTACGACTGTCCTACTGCTACCCGGAGCCTTCTCGAATTGAAGAGGGTGTCCGCCGTCTCGCTGGGGTTATCGAGGCTGAAATTGATCTTGTGAATACTTTTGGGCTAAACACCGGTACGGAATCAAGTGGTAATTCCCGATCAACTTTTAACCCACACTCCGATTTAATCTAATTCACTCTAAGGAACACATGCGTATAGCAATACTTTCCGGCGGTCTCAATGCTGAACGTGACGTTTCACTGCGGTCTGGTCGACGAGTAGCCAAAGCACTTCGGGAGTCAATGCCAGAGGCTGAAATTATTGAAGTTGATCTTAATGGTGAGTTCCTTGATTCACTCGGATCTGCCACGGGTCCGAAGTCATTCGACGTTGTTCTCCCACTGATCCACGGAGTGATCGGTGAAGATGCAACCCTGCGATCCTTGTTGGAAATAAAGGGTATTCCTTTCGTGGGAAGCAGTGCCGCAAGTGCTGCTCGATCATTTGATAAAGGTGTCGCATCGGGTTTGGTCCCGAAAGGGAGCGCGCCAAAGTTTGTCGCCTTCCCCCAGAGTTTTTTTCGCGAGATGGGTGCCCCGCGAATCTTGGAAGCTGTTATCGCCGGTATCGAATTGCCCCTTGTTGTTAAACCCATCAGTGGGGGCTCTGCATTGGGGGTTCGCCTGTGCACCGAGGCACAGCAAGTAGCTCCTGCCCTGGTTGACGCTTTTGGTTACGGTGATCGAGTCATGTTGCAGAGCGCTGTTAACGGCACCGAACTTGCCGTCACGGTTATTGACATTGGTGGAGAAATCACCGCATTGCCTCCCGTTGAGATTGTTCCCGTGAGCGAGGTTTACGACTTTGATGCTCGCTACACCGCAGGTGCCACTGAATTTTTCGTGCCTTCGCGGCTTAGCTCTGACGTTATTAAACGGGTGTGTGACTACGCGGTGACCGTACATAAGTTACTTGACCTGCGTGATATCTCACGTACCGACTTGATTGTGGATTCCCTTGGATCCATCTGGTTCTTAGAAGTTAATATCGCGCCAGGTATGACAGAGACGTCACTTGTTCCTCAGGCCATTGAGGCGGCAGGACTTAGTGTTGGCGGTGTCTTTGCCGAACTCGTGGCTCAAGCAGTTGCTCGCTCGAGCTAACTGGGATCTAGTAGTTCAGTGATTCTGCGTGCATCGGAAATATCCGCGCATTCGATAACAATTTTTCCCTGCGCGTTCTTCTTAGCGAAACCATCAAATTTTACTCGGGTATCGGTGGCATCTGCTATCCGTTCATTGAGAACCCGAAGTGCTTCCTCAAGTTCTTCGGACCGTCCTTTTTTCTTACTTGTTTTTCCTGAGGAATTTTTCTTCGGATTTGATATTGCAATGATTTCTTCAACACTACGAACACTTAAGCCTTCTTTTACAATGCGTGCTGCCATGTGGTCCATTGCCTCGGGTGAATCTAAACTCAACAATGCACGTGCATGACCGGCGCTAAGAACACCTGCTGCGACTTTGTGTTGGACACTCGTTGGTAGCTTCAATAACCTGATTGTGTTTGTTACCTGTGGGCGGGAACGACCAATGCGTTTGGCTAGCTCATCTTGTGTGCAATCAAAGTCCGACAACATTTGAGAGTAGGCGGCTGCTTCTTCCAATGCGTTGAGGTTTGACCGATGTAAGTTTTCGAGCAAGGCATCGCGCAACATGTTTGAGTCTTCAGTGTTGCGAATAATCGCTGGTATGTTTGTGACGCCAGCTAATTTGCTGGCTCGTAGCCGGCGCTCGCCGGCCACAAGTTCATATGAACCACTTTGTGACACTCGCACGACGATTGGTTGCAACAGTCCAATTGTTTTGATGGAGAACACGAGTTCATCGAGTGCCTCTTCGTCGAAAACAGTACGTGGCTGTGCAGGATTGGGTGTAATTGAATCAATGGGAATCTCCAGGTAGCTGACAACGTTTTGTGAATTTGCGGTTGTTTGCGTGTCCACTGGCTCATTTGCTTTGGAAGGTTTAACCGGAGCGTTTGGTTGAGTTGCCGGTGCTCCGGTAGGAATCAGTGCGCCAAGACCTTTACCCAGTCCGCGCGGTGATGCTGCCATCTTCACTCCTATTTGTGGATAACTTGTTGATAAGTTGTGGATTAAACGATAATAGCGTCAAGTTGGGTGGCTGCTTCCCGGTAGGAGATGGCACCTGAGGAATTGGGGTCATAGGTTAAAACTGTCTGCCCATAGGAAGGCGCCTCAGAAACTCGAACATTGCGAGGAATGATCGTGTCTAAAACCCGAGCGCCAAAGTGGTTACGCACTTCGTCCGCCACCTGGCTGGCGAGCCGGGTTCGACCGTCATACATCGTCAAAATGATTGCAGTGACCTCCAGGTCGGGATTGAGATGGGCTTTGATCATGTCCACGGTTTTGAGTAGCTGGGAGAGACCTTCTAGTGCGTAGTACTCACACTGAATGGGTAGGAGAACTTCACGGGCTGCCACTAAGCCATTGAGGGTGAGTAATCCAAGACTTGGGGGGCAGTCCAGAAAAATGTAGTCAAAATCGTGCGTAGCAAGCAAAATATCAATCTCTTCGCGTAAACGATGCTCCCGATGTGAAGTGGACACCAACTCGACTTCGGCGCCTGCTAAGTCAATTGTTGCCGCGATCCCGAATAAATTGGCAATATCTGGGCAGGGGTTAATCACATCGGCTAGGGAACTCTCCCCCATCAGTACGTCATAAATACCCGGGGTGCCTTCGGTGTGATCGATCCCAAGAGCTGTGGTCGCATTGCCCTGCGGGTCCATATCAATAACAAGCACAGTTTTGCCCGATTGCGCCATAGCGGCAGCCATGTTTACGGTGGTTGTGGTCTTCCCTACCCCACCTTTTTGGTTGGCAATGGTGATTACCCGGGTCACGTGGGCCACCCTAGACCGGTTTTTTTACCAATTTCACTTGCTTTCACGTCTAATGTTTCCCGTGAAACATTTACCGGCCAACCAAGGCCTGATGGTTTTTTGGTGGGATCAGGTTGCTGTGGCACCGGGCTATTGTGTCCTATTTACTGAGGCACCCGTGCGCCGGGCTCGCACCACGGTCGTTTCTGGTTCGACCACGCCAGCCCCACACGTCAACACGGAAATCTCCGTGATCCCGTATTGGTTAATTGCCTGGGTTGCAGCATCAATTTCAGTTTGAGCACTGGATCCTTTGAGCGCGATCAGGTCGCCAACAGGCTTGAGTAAAGGCATCGTCCAACCTAATAAGCGTTCCATTGGGGCTACTGCCCGCGCGGTCACAATGTCAACCCCGGTCCAATTGGGGGTGGCAATCACTTTCTCAGCGCGGGCCCGAAGCACAGTGACCCGCCCTGTTAAACCCAGATCAATGACTGCCTCAGTAAGGAATGTGGCTCGCCGTAATAGTGGCTCCACCAGAATCATAGTGAGGTCGGGTCGAGTGATCGCCCACACTAATCCGGGGAGACCAGCCCCGGAACCCACATCAGCTACTAGGGCGCCTTGTGGAATAAGGTCAATTCGAGGCTCAGCGACCACGGCGCAATTGAGAATGTGTCGATCCCACAACCGAGGCATTTCCCGAGGTCCCATCAGACCACGATCAAGTCCAGGGCCAGCCAAAATGGCTTGGTATCGCTCTAATTGCTCTGTGAACGGGCTTAGCCATGGGGGTAATTCACCCGATGTTTCACGGGAAACCATAGGTTAGGAAACCCGAATAACCACTCGGCGATTGGGTTCATCACCTTCGGATTCGCTGGCTAGACCTAGTGTTCCCACAATGTCATGAACAACCTTGCGCTCATAAGGATTCATCGGTGCCATCCGGACCGGAGCTGATGTGCGCTCCGCCTCGGCACATGCGGTCTTTGCGGCCTCTTCGAGAATCACTTTTTGCTTGCCCCGGTATCCAGCGATATCCAACATGAGGCGTGAGCGCTCGCCGGTCTCACGAGCAGCGGCCAGGCGGGAGAGCTCCTGAAGCGCTTGAAGTACTTCACCGTCGTCACCGACCAAATGTGACAGTTCACCCTTTTCCACTTCAACAATGGACACCCGTGCCCGACTACCGTCGACCTCAATATCAATATCTCCGTCAAGATCGCAGATATCGAGCAGGCCTTCCAAGTAATCGGCGGCTACATCGCCCTCTTGATCAAGTTGCTTTGCATCAGTTGCAGTTACTTCGCTCACGGACGTACTCGCTCTCTACCTAAAATAAATTGGTTTAACGGTCAATTTTTGACCCACAGGTTAGCTTTTCTTTTTATTAGGACTTCTTTTACTTTTTGATGTGCGTTTAGGTTGGACCCGTTCCGGGGTTACCGACACTATGTCGGTAACTTCATCATCGGGGATAACGCCACCTTTGCGGGCAATTTTTGCGCTCTTACGGGCCTCCAATGCCTCGAAAGCTGGGGTTCCGGGCTGGGGGTTATTTCGAATGACATAGAACTGTTGTCCCATGGTCCACAAGTTAGTAGTGAACCAGTAAATCAAAACACCGATCGGGAAATTGACACCACCGACGGCAAAAACAACAGGGAATACATATAGCAGGATTTTTTGCTGGCGAACCATTGGGTTGCCCGGTGCGGTGTTCTTCACAATCAACTGACGTTGGGTGAGGAAGGTTGTCCCACTCATCAGAAGGATGAGAATACTTGCAAGAACTATGGTTGCCGTTGGACTGAATCCATCAGCTGCAACCTCACTCGCGTTGAGGAATGTTGCGTAAAGTGGTACGCCCCAAATAGATGCGTCGTGCGCATTAAAGAGCAGTGGTGCGTATCTTTCCCAGTTGAACACACCTTCAGGTTGCAACATAGCAATACCTTGAAGAACACTAAAGAGGGCAAAGAATATTGGGGCCTGTAACAGAATTGGTAAGCATGAAGCCAGTGGATTTGTACCAGTTTCCTTGTAAAGCTTCATCATTTCTTTTGACTGACGCTCTTTATCGCCAGCGTATTTCTTTTGGATTTCCTTCATCTGTGGCTGAATAATTTGCAGATTGCGCTGCGCTTTAATTTGCTTAACAAATAGTGGAATCAACAAAATTCGAATAACAATAACGAGACCGACAATGGACAATGCCCACGTCCAACCACTGGTGGGATCCATAAAATTGCTGAACAATGTATGGAACTGCACTAGGACCCAGCTGACTCCGGTACGAAGCCAATCAAGAATGAACATGTTCTCCGTCCGCGTTTATTCGTGGGCGACCATCCGGATAAATATCCGCTAACCAGCGCCCTTTTTTAGGCACTGGATTCAAGCCTCCACCATTCCAAGGGTTACACCGAATTAGGCGAACCGTGGCCAAGGCTAAACCCTTGGCTGATCCATGTACACGGATACTCCCCAAAGCGTACGCGGAGCAGCTTGGATAGAAGCGACAACTAGGCGGCAAAAGGGGTGAAATAAGTAATTGGTAGAGCCGGATCAGCAACAGAAACACCAGTCGTAGGACCCAGCCGACGCTGTGATCCCAGGCCCAAAGGGCCCCATTTCCTAGACCCCGAAGCCAATTCATCGATTTACCTTTGACAAAAGAGCCTGTGTAATCATGTCAGGATCAAGGGATGTTGTGTGGATCTGGGGGAGTGACTTAACAACTACCCCTGTTCCCACCGGTAAACGCTGCACAACAGGCCGCATCGCTGCCCTAATACGGCGACTAGCCCGGTGGCGTTGAACCGCATTCCCACAGTCTTTACCCACTGTTAGGCCAACACGGGTTGGGGTGGCCCCATACATTCCGAGGTAGATGTGAATAACTAAGCCTGGGGCGAGGACTTTTTTTCCGTTACGGCGCACGGACTGAAAATCCCGTGAGTTACGCATTCGGTGCTGGGCTGCCAGCATGACCAACCTTTTCCTAGGCGTCCATCCGAGTTAACGAGCCTGGAAAGCTAGCGGTGGACGCAAAAAACCTTAAGCTGAGAGGCGGGTGCGCCCTTTGCCCCGGCGTGCAGCGAGGATGCTGCGACCAGCGCGAGTGCTCATGCGCAGCCGAAAGCCGTGGGTCTTTGCCCTGCGGCGGGTGTTGGGCTGGAAGGTGCGCTTCATGATTCTCCTAGTGGTGTTACTTTTACCCTGTTACCAGAGTGATTAGCCCCCGAAGGTTACGCCATGGCCCCCGCTGGGTCAAACCCAGCCCCTGTAAACCTCCCCTTATTTTGTCAACCCCTACCACCGCAGTGATTAATCTTTCGTAATGACACGCATTATTTAATAATCGCCTTGTCAAACAGCGCCAAAAGGTTGTAGCATTGCGTCTTTCATCCACACCTGTGGATAAGCATGTGGATAAATTCGTGGAATTTGAGAATGTTGAGGTCAAATGGCTGGGGATAACGAACTGACGGCCATGTGGAACGCGGCTTTAAACTCCCTCTCCGACGGGACCCTCAGTCCCCAGCAGAAGGCTTTTGTCTCCCTTACCCAACCATTGGGGCTCGTTGAAGACACAGTTTTGATTGCCGCTCCCAATGAATTCACTAAAGATGTCCTTGAAACCCGACTACGGCCATTGGTCAGTAGTGCACTCAGTGCAATCCTGGGACGCGATATTCGCCTTGCGGTTACTGTCGACCCCTCAATCGCGCCCACCATTGACGAGGATTTAACCGATGAAGTGGCCGACTCAACGTATGCCGATGATTCACCGGTAAACGAACCTGTACATGGAAACATTCGTGAAGGAAATTTTGATAGACCTGGAATGGGCTCACCCAGTAACAAAGAGGAGTTCGGACGCCTCAACAACAAATACACATTTGATACTTTCGTAATTGGAACAAGTAATCGTTTCGCCCATGCTGCAGCGGTGGCCGTGGCCGAACAACCTGCTAAGTCCTACAATCCGCTGTTTATTTACGGCGGATCAGGTCTTGGTAAAACCCACCTACTTCACGCAATCGGGCACTACACCAAATCCTTGTTCAAAGGAACCCATGTTCGGTACATCAGTTCTGAGGAATTCACCAACGAGTTCATCAACAGTATCCGTGACGACAAGGCCGCAAATTTCCAACGTCGCTACCGAGATATTGACGTCTTGCTCGTTGATGATATTCAGTTCTTGAGTGGAAAAGTCCAGACACAGGAAGAGTTTTTTCATACTTTTAACACTTTACATAATGCAAATAAGCAAATCGTGATAACGAGTGATTTGCCCCCAAAACAATTACCTGACTTCGAGGACCGGATGCGTTCTCGTTTTGAATGGGGCTTGATCACTGATGTACAACCCCCCGATTTAGAAACCCGCATCGCTATTCTCCGTAAGAAAAGCACCCAGGAAAGATTGATCGCGCCCCCTGAAGTGTTGGAATACATTGCCTCCAAGATCTCGACCAATATTCGTGAACTTGAAGGCGCACTCATTCGGGTGACCGCTTTCGCCTCCTTGAACCAACAGCCTGTCGATTTAGCAATCACTGAGGCAGTGCTCAAAGACCTACTCCCCTCAGATGTCGGCCCTGAAATTACCGCCGCCCAGATCATGGGTGCTTGCGCTTCCTACTTCGGGGTTAGTATCGAAGAACTCTGTGGTGCTAGCCGTAGTCGTACCTTGGTCACTGCTCGGCAAATCTCGATGTATCTGTGTCGTGAGCTCACCGATTTATCCCTACCAAAAATTGGGCAAGCCTTTGGAGGGCGCGATCACACAACGGTGATGCACGCCGATCGCAAAATTCGGGAACTCATGGCAGAAAAACGCACTCTCTACAACCAGGTAACAGATCTCACCAGTCGAATAAAATCTCAACCTCGCCCGATGTAAATCCTGATTTCGTTGTTCCCATTAGATAACACACGTCACAGTGATGGTTTTAATCCCCACATTATCAACATCTGTTGATAAACACTGTGGATAAACCTGTTAATAACCCATTCTGTTGGGTAAAACTTTTCACTGTCCCCACTTGTGGACGAACTGTGGATAAATGTTAGCTTGCTCCATAAAATCACCAGCTTCTGTGGATAAATCACCATAAATTTGTGGAGTGATCGAAACTATTTCGTAGTTATCCACATTTATCCACAGATCTAAATCAGTTATACACAACCACAGCTCTCACCAACACGCATGGATCACTCACAAAATTTCGGTTTTCCCCATTGTCCACACGACCTATGACTACTACTACCTATATTAATTATTAAATTTAATAACTACTCATAAAGACCATGCATGTGAATAAATCCCAGGAATTGATCAATGCGTCACCTCACATGCACAGACTCAATGGTTACTCTTACAAAAAATATATGGATAGGGCACACTAAGCCCTTGCTTAATTAATTATTTTGAGACAGGGGCAGTAAAAAATGCACATCCGAGTTGAACGCGACACGTTGGCGCAAGCTGTCACGTGGGCTGCGCGAACCCTGCCATCACGACCTTCCATGCCGGTTCTTTCTGGAGTTATGTTAATTGCCGAACAAGAATCGTTGACTTTATCCAGTTTCGACTACGAGATTTCAGCACGGGTTCAAGTGAATGTAGATGTAATTGACCCAGGTAAAGCGTTAGTTTCTGGTCGGCTTTTAGCCGACATTACAAAGGCACTTCCCGCCGCACCTGTTGTCCTTAAATTAGAGGGTAATCGAGTCTTAATCGAATGTGGACGTAGCTCATTTACCCTTCCAACACTTCCTGTCGAGGATTACCCAGCATTACCGGACATGCCAACAACGGCTGGTAATGTCGACGGTGACGTGTTCGCTGAGGCAGTTGCACAGGTTGCGATCGCAGCTGGAAAAGACGACACAATCCCAGTGTTGACGGGTATACGAATGGAAATTGATGGATCCAGTATTACCTTGGCGGCAACGGACCGGTACCGCCTAGCTGTGCGAACATTCCCATGGTCTCCGACGAAAACTTCAATAGAACTCAACACATTAATACCAGCACGGATTTTAGCTGACGCTGCAAAAAGTATGGGTTCGGCAAAAGTAGTTGAGTTAGCGATTGCACCGGATGGTGAAAAACTTATCGGTTTTGAGGCACAAGGAATGCGAACGACAACACGTTTACTCGACGGAGAGTTTCCGAAGTATCGGTCACTACTTCCCAACGAAAGTTCTACCACCGCGATTGTTGATACCACGGAGTTAGTTAATGCCGTAAAACGTGTTGCACTTGTAGCCGAACGCAATACCCCAATCCGAATGAACTTCGTCAATGGGGAAATTCATATGCGGGCTGGTTCAGGTGATGACGCCCAAGCCAATGAAATTCTTGAAGTTGAGGTTGAAGGTGACCCCATTGAGATTGCATTCAATCCTGGTTATCTACTCGACGGTCTTCACTCAATCGATGCACCGAAAGCCCGCTTCTCATTCACGTTGGCAACGAAACCAGCTGTCATTACCGGCTTAACAAATGAGAAGACCGATACACCAGCGGACTATCGTTATTTGTTGATGCCCGTACGTTTGACGGGCTGACCCATGTGGGTGCAAGCCCTTCATCTAGACAGCTATCGCTCCTACAACGAAGTCCTTGTCGAGTTCGTTCCCGGAGTAAATGTTCTTATAGGTCCCAATGGTCAAGGTAAAACAAATATCGTTGAGGCTATTTATTATTTGGCGACACTAACCTCCCATCGAGTTGCGAGCGAAAACCCATTAGTGAGTGCGGGGAAAACATCGGCTGTCATCCGGGCTCGAATCAACGAAGAAGATCGGGCAGTAGCAATTGACATTGAAATTACCCCGGGTAAAACAAATCGCGCAAAAATAAATAGATCGCCACTTCCCCGCGTGCGAGACGTCTTGGGAATCGTTCGCGTAATCATGTTCGCACCTGAGGACTTAGCGTTAGTAAAAGGCGATCCGAGTGAGCGTCGAAGTTTTATGGACCAAACATTAATTCAACGCACCCCTCGATTCATGGGTGTGAAAACAGACTATGAAAAAGTGCTACGTCAACGTAATGCGCTTTTAAAATCCTCTAACCGTGACAATATTGACAGCACCCTTGATGTGTGGAATGAACAGTTAGCCAATCTAGGTGCTGAAATAACTCACACCCGAATTCAATTCATCCACGACTTAAAGCCACACATTCGTAAGAGGTATCACTCCATTAGTGGTGGTGAAAAAGCAGTCAGTTCATCGGAAATATTTCTCACATATCAATCCAAGTATCTAGAAGATGACGACATGGAAGTACTAACACAAGATGAAATTAGAGATCGAATACTCAATGAGTTATCAGCACGAAGAAAAGACGAACTTATTCGTGGAGTGACACTGGTTGGCCCACACCGTGACGAACTCTTAATAGGACTCGGCGAACTGCCACTAAAAGGTTATGCCTCACACGGTGAGAGTTGGTCGGCGGCGTTAGCACTACGAGTGGCAAGCGCTGATGTTTTGAAAACTGATGGAATCGAACCAATTCTTATTCTTGACGATGTCTTTGCTGAACTTGATGTGATGCGGCGATCCACAATTTTGGAGCTAACCAAAAATGCACCACAAGTATTTATCACCGCAGCCGTTGAATCCGATGTTCCCGCAGAACTAGACGGGGCACGTTTTCATGTGTCACTTGGCACGGTCACTCCCGGAGGTGAATCCAATGAGTGAAGAAGTAACACCAGAGGAGGCGGCCCAAGCCGCTGACCGATTGTTGCGGCGCACAACCAAAGGCCCACCGGCCAAAAAAACCCGGAAGTCCACGAGAAGTGGCAGGGACCCAGAACTCCTTGGCAGCGCCTTAGACAAACTAATGATCGAAAGTGGTTGGGAACAAGAAAGTTCAATGGCCAAGTTATTGAATTCTTGGCACGTAATTGTTGGTCCGGAGATCGCCGACCACTGTGTTCCGGCAGGCTTTGAGGAAGGGACATTACGACTCACAGCTGAATCAACTGCCTGGGCAACCCAGCTACGGCTGCTCCAAAATCAGATTATGGCAAAAATTGCGGGTGAAGTAGGTGACGGTGTCGTGACCAAAATTTCGATTCATGGCCCGAAGAGTCCATCTTGGAAAAAAGGTGCCTGGCACGTGGCAGGCCGAGGACCCAGAGACACGTACAACTAGTCACGGGTAAATAGTTCCAGGTAATTAGTCCCCAGTAACCCGTTGTCTGACCACCACCAGACAAGCCTAATTTGCCCCTAGCGCGAAATAAGGCGGATTTTTAGGACTATTTCGTACGTCTACTGGCAACTGGGGGGTGACAAGGCCCATTTATGTCCCAATTGGCGTTTTTGGGCTAGGTGATGTCAGAACTTCAAGGTAGACTGTAACTCGTTACTTTTTGTAATAATCGAATGCTTGTCTCGCTCCAAGGAGGGCCCTAAATGACCTACGATGCCAGTGCGATCCAGGTCCTCGAAGGACTGGACGCGGTTCGTAAACGCCCTGGAATGTACATCGGTTCAACGGGTGAACGCGGATTACATCATTTGGTCTATGAAGTCGTCGACAATGCTGTCGATGAAGCCCTAGCCGGGTACGCCACGGAAATTTCGGTCACGATCCTCCCCGATGGTGCAATTCGGGTGGTCGACGACGGTCGCGGGATTCCCGTAGACGAGCATCCCATTGAGAAAAAGCCAGCTGTCGAGGTAGTTTTGACCGTTTTACATGCTGGTGGAAAATTTGGTGGCAGCGGATATTCAGTCTCAGGTGGACTTCATGGTGTGGGTGTTTCCGTCGTGAACGCACTCTCTACCGACTTAGCCGTTGAAATTCACCGCGATGGAAATGTCTACCGCCAGCACTACAAGTACGGCGCACCTGTGGCTCCCCTTGATAAAGGTGAAGCAACAGATCGCACCGGAACGATGGTTACTTTCTGGGCTGACGGTGAAATCTTTGAGACAACAACCTATGACTTCACAACCCTCGCCCGTCGCTTTCAAGAAATGGCGTTCCTCAACCGCGGCCTAAAGTTGGAACTGACCGACGAGCGAGAGAGTTCATTTACGGTCATTGATCCAGAAAATCCAACCGAAGTGATTGAGGCAGTCCGCCACGTCTCCTACATGTATGAAGGTGGAATTTCTGACTTCGTCCGTCACATCAATGCAAGTAAAGGCGTGGCAAATCCCACCGTTATTGACCTTGTTGCTGAGAATGAAAACAAAACTCTCAGCGCTGAAATTTCAATGCAATGGAATAACACCTATGCCGAGTCCGTGTACACATTCGCGAACACGATCAACACCACAGAGGGTGGAACACACGAAGAGGGTTTTCGTACAGCACTCACATCACTGGTTAACAAATTCTCACGCGAGTGGAATATTCTCAAAGAGAAAGACACCAATCTCTCCGGTGAAGATATTCGCGAAGGACTCACCGCAATTGTGAGTGTCAAACTTGTTGATCCTCAGTTTGAAGGTCAAACGAAAACTAAACTAGGTAACACTGAAATGAAAACCTTTGTTCAAAAGGTGGTCAACGACCAACTCGGCGCTTGGTTTGAACAGAACCCAGCCGAGGGTAAAGAAATTGCACGTAAGTCAATGAATGCGGCAACTGCTCGAATTGCGGCCCGGAAGGCACGGGACCTAGCGCGTAACCGAAAAGGATTACTCGGTGGTGCGGGAATGCCCGGGAAACTCATTGACTGCTCAAGTCGTGAACCAGAAGAGTGTGAAGTCTTTATTGTGGAAGGCGACAGCGCTGGTGGTTCCGCACGCCAAGGTCGTGACCCGCGCACGCAAGCAATTCTTCCAATTCGCGGAAAAATTATTAACGTGGAAAAAGCCCGAATTGACAAAGTACTTCAAAACACTGAAGTTCAAGCACTGATCTCAGCTTTTGGTACAGGTATCCAAGACGAATTCGACCTTAATCGTTTGCGTTACCACAAAGTTGTTCTCATGGCCGACGCTGATGTCGACGGTCAACACATCCGCACACTGCTATTAACGTTTCTATTTCGCTTCATGCGACCACTGGTAGAGACCGGTCACGTTTTCTTGGCCCAACCACCATTGTTCAAAATTAAGTGGTCACGTGATACAGCCGAATTCGCATACTCCGACCGTGAAAAAGATGCACTTATGGAGGCGGGTCTTGCAGCTGGGAAACGACTACCAAAAGAAGAATCGATTCAACGCTACAAAGGTCTTGGCGAAATGAATGCAGATGAATTATGGGAAACCACGATGAATCCTGCGGAGAGGGTGCTTCTACAAGTCTCACTCGATGACGCAGCCCAAGCAGATGAAATGTTTAGCGTTCTCATGGGAGAAGATGTTGAATCTCGACGAAATTTCATTCAACAAAATGCCCGCGATGTTCGCTTCCTAGACATTTAAATAAGAAACTAATTAACGGAGATCAAAGTGTCAGACGACATTGAAGTAGAAGTTGAAGTGGTCAGTAGCCACGGCCGAATTGAACCGGTGGATCTACAAACTGAGATGCAACGTTCCTATCTTGATTACTCCATGTCAGTGATCGTTTCTCGAGCACTGCCAGACGTACGAGATGGCCTCAAGCCGGTACACCGCCGTGTCCTTTATGCGATGTATGACGGTGGCTACCGACCTGACCGCAACTTCTCCAAGAGCGCTCGTGTGGTCGGCGACGTCATGGGTAACTTCCATCCACATGGCGATAGTGCAATCTACGACGCACTTGTGCGACTTGCTCAGCCATGGTCTTTGCGCTACCCACTTGTCCAGGGCCAAGGAAACTTCGGCTCACCGGGCAATGATCCTCCCGCGGCCCAGCGTTACACAGAGTGCCGAATGGCACCGCTGGCCATGGAAATGGTTCGCGATATTGACGAAGATACCGTCAATTTCCAACCGAACTACGACGGGCGAACCCTTGAACCATCCGTTCTACCGAGTCGGTTCCCCAACCTTCTGGTCAACGGAAGTTCTGGCATCGCAGTGGGCATGGCCACCAATATCCCACCCCACAACCTACGTGAAATTGCTGCAGGCGCTCAATGGTTGCTGGCGAACCCAGAATCGACTGTTGAAGAGCGTCAAACCGCGCTCATGGAATTGGTTAAAGGACCCGACTTCCCCACAGGCGCTCTCATTGTTGGTCGCAAAGGAATTGAAGACGCCCAACGCACAGGTCGTGGGTCAATCACCATGCGCGCGGTGGTCACTGTCGACGAAGACAAACGCGGTCGCCAAATATTGGTCATTACCGCATTGCCTTATCAAGTAAACCCCGACAACCTCTTACTTCGCATTGCGGAATTAGTCAGCGATGGCAAACTCACCGGGATCTCCGACGTGCGCGACGATTCCTCTTCACGTACCGGAATGCGTTTGATCATTGAACTCAAACGTGATGCGGTGGCTCAGGTTGTGTTGAACCAATTGTTCAAACACACACAACTCCAAGACAACTTTGGCGCCAACATGCTGGCACTTGTCGACTCAGTTCCACGCACGTTGACCTTGGAGCAGTTCCTGAGTTACTGGGTTTTACATCAAATTGAGGTGATTCAACGTCGCACCCGCTTCCGCCTACGCAAAGCTGAAGAGCGCGCACATATTCTCAGCGGATACCTCAAAGCACTCGATGCCCTTGACGCTGTTATCGCATTGATCCGCGCCAGTGCAACAGTCGATGAAGCCCGTACCGGTCTCATTGATCTGCTAAACATCGATGAAATCCAAGCGGTAGCAATTCTTGACATGCAATTGCGTCGTCTCGCCGCAATGGAGCGACAGAAAATAATTGACGAATTCGAAGAACTAATGAGCAAGATCGCCGACTACAACGACATCTTGGCATCAGATCAACGTCAACGAACGATTGTGAGTGATGAACTCACAGAGATCTCGGACAAATTCGGTGACGATCGTCGAACCGAGATTGTTGCTTGGGACGGTGACGTCACCGACGAGGATCTTATTGCAGTCGAAGATGTCGTTGTCACCATCACTTCCGGTGGCTACGCCAAACGGACCTTGAGTGACCTGTACCGGTCCCAGCGCCGCGGTGGTCGTGGAGTCAAAGGTGCAAACCTGCGCCAAGACGACGTTGTTGAACACATGTTTGTCAGCACCACCCACCATTGGATTCTGTTCTTCACGAATCTTGGGCGCGTCTACCGCGCGAAGGCGTACCAGTTGCCAGAAACAGGACGTGACGCTCGCGGACAGCATGTTGCTAACCTGTTGGCATTCCAACCCGATGAAACAATTGCTCAGGTTCTTGCCATTCCCGACTATGCCGCAAGTGACTACCTGGTGCTCTCAACTAAATCAGGAATGGTGAAAAAAACTCGACTGAGTGAATACGACACCAACCGTCAAGGTGGAATCATTGCAATCAATCTGCACGAGGGCGACGAACTGATCGGTGCACGACTCGTTTCTGAAACCGATGATCTCCTCCTGGTCTCCAAAAAAGGTTTATCAGCTCGATTCACAGCCAATGACGACACTTTGCGACCAATGGGCCGGGCAACAGGTGGTGTGATCGGAATGCGATTCCGTGGCGATGACGCGCTGTTATCCATGGACGTTGTTACCCCGGGAACTTTCGTTGTTACCATCACCGACGGCGGGTTCGCCAAGCGAACTTCCGTTGATGAGTGGGCCGCAAAAGGACGTGGTATCAAGGGAGTCCGGGCGATGAAGTTGCCCGAAGAACGTGGTGAACTCGTTGGTGCAATGGTGTGTGCAGAAACGGACCAAATATTTGCTATTGCATCAAACGGCGTCGTCATTCGCACCAAGGTGGACGAAATTCGCGCTTCCGGCAGAGACACTATGGGTGTACGCATGATGCGCTTAGGTGAAGACGTCAGTGTTGTAGCGGTTGCCAAGGGAGCCGAAGACGAGGAAGAATCCACAGACGGTGAAGAACTCATGGAAGACATGCAATCACAGGAAGAAGTAACCGTGATCGAGGTAGTTGAAGAGGCCGAAGGTCAGGCAAGCGAGTGAGTGTAGGTCCGCGGCGGGCACGCCTTTACGTATCCAGGTTTGATCCCTGGTCAGTGACCAAAGCGGCCTTCATCCTTTCACTTGCGATTGGAATTGTTCTTGTCATAGCAGTCACGGCCGTGTGGTTCATTTTGGATCGCACGGGCGTAATTGAATCTCTCTCAGGCACAATTACCGATGTTGTTGGTAGTACAAGTGGACTTGATCTGATTACTTCACTGGGATTTTGGCAAGTGATCGGCGCGACGCTAATTGTTGCCTCAGTCGAAATCGTCCTAATTTCAGCGCTTGCAGGTTTATTTACCATTCTCTACAACCTCACAGTGGGAATCACCGGTGGCGTGGAAGTTGTGCTCTCCGAAGACGCTTAAACGCAATGACTTCTTCCAAATTACTTATTGGCAAGCGCTACAAGGTATTCGCCGTAACCACTTTTGAGAAGAGGTTGGGCGAGTTCTAATAATTGCGCCGACGTGATCCAACCATTACGCCACGCGATTTCCTCAACACAACCAACCTTAGTTCCGGTACGGTCTTCCATCACACGAACAAACTCACCAGCATCCTGCAGGGATCGAAAAGTTCCCGTGTCCAGCCACGCAGTT
>Ga0129324_10000916_pt1 | contig 20108 bp, 14 predicted proteins | sample CPBDNA_7_FD_96879 | JGI IMG/M metagenome (GOLD analysis project Ga0129324, IMG submission 96879) | Freshwater to marine salinity gradient microbial communities from Chesapeake Bay, USA - CPBay_Spr_15_0.2_DNA | ecosystem: Environmental > Aquatic > Marine > Coastal | place: USA: Chesapeake Bay... | reverse complement strand
TAAAGAAATAATCACAGCAATGCCGACACAAAGAATAAATACCAAACCCACACGATCCATAAACGGTAATTCAGGCCACCAAAGCTTAAAGCTCAAGGACAATATTGCTGATCCCAATGCCGCCAACAGCGCAGCGGTTGCAGTGGTTTTTCCCCAGAACATACCCAGCAAAAAGATCACCACAATACCCGGAGTAAAAAACCCGGTGAATTCTTGAATATACTGGAATGCCTGATCAAAACCACCTAATAAGGGTTTAGCAACCACCATCGCAAGCACTAATGCAGCCAAACTTACAGAACGTCCAATGGTAACCAGCTGTTTCTGGTTGTGATCTTTTTTACTGATGTGAACGAATAGATCCATAGTAAAAATTGTCGCGATACTGTTGGTCATTGAAGCCAGTGACGAAACGATTGCCGCAATCAACGCGGCAAATACAACACCTTTAATTCCAGCTGGTAACAACTTCATTGTTTCCGGATAAGCCTGATCGGGCGCTGACAGCTGCGGCATCAAAACCACTGCAGCAATACCCGGCAATACTACCAGTACCGGCATTAGTAATTTCAAAAAGGCAGCAAATACAATTCCTTTCTGCGCTTCGCGAATATTTTTAGCAGCTAATGCACGCTGAATAATGTATTGATTGAATCCCCAATAGGAAAGATTCATCACCCACATACCACCCAGCAATACCGAAATGCCGGGCAAGCTCATATAACTGGGATTATCTTTTGACAAAATCATATCGAATTTTTCCGGCACCTGATCCAACAACATAGTGAAACCTGCCACCACGCCGCCGCCTCCGGAGATTTGATCCAGTGCGATATAGGCAATCATTAAACCACCGGCTACCAATAACACGACCTGAATAATATCGGTAAAAGCGACCGCCTTAAGGCCACCGTATAAGGAATAAGCGCCAGTGAAAACACCCAATGCTATTAAAGCGATATTGATATCTATTCCAGTGATGCTATTGATAGCCAATGCGCCCAACCATAAAATGGAAGTGAGGTTCACCAACACATAAACACCCAACCAGAAAATCGCCATAATCATCCGCACCCGTGAATCATACCGCTGTTCCAGATACTGAGGCATTGTGTATATTTTATGTTTAAGAAAAATGGGCAGAAAATATTTTCCTACCAAAATCAGCGTAATCGCCGACATCCATTCATAGGAAGCAATGGCCAGCCCCATCACATAAGCTGAACCCGACATGCCGATAATCTGCTCGGCTGAAATATTGGCCGCAATCAGCGACGAACCAATCGCCCACCAGGGCAAACTTCTACCGGCGAGAAAATAATCGCTGGTATCTTTGTTATCTCCCTCCTTTTCACGGGAAACCCATTGCGCCAGAATAAAAATGAATACCGCATAAGCCGCCGCTACCCAGATATCGATTGTTTCTAAAGCCATAGGTTTGAACCACTAATTTATAATTATTGACCGCTTAGGATTTAAGTTTTTGCGTCAGTTGTTGTACACGATCAGCTATCTCTTCCAGCGAATAATCCGGCTTGAATAACTGCTTTCCCACACCAATGCCACTGATGCCTGCCGCAGCCCACTGAGCGTAATTATCTGCACCCACACCGCCAACGGCAAAAATTCTCGTCACTTCGGGCAATACCGCCGTAAGCGCTTTGATGTAGTCAGGGCCATAACTGCTAGCAGGAAATAATTTCAGCCCGGTAGCACCTGAATCCAACGCAGCAAAAGCTTCTGTTGGTGTGGCAGTGCCTGGCAGAGAAACCATGCCACGATCAACCGTACGTGAGACAACATCGCAGTTCATATTCGGCGACACCACCAGACGGGCCCCGCAATCATAAAGATGATCAACATCATCGGCCTGCAATACCGTACCACCGCCAAACAATGCCGCATCGCCAAAATGTTTGACCAATAATTGAATACTTTGAAAAGCTTGCGGGGAATTTAATGGCACCTCGATAACCTGTATGCCCTGCGCAATCATCAGCTCAGCAACAGCTATCACCTGATTCGGTGTTACGCCGCGCAAAATAGCAATGACGGGGATCTTTGCCAGATACTGATCCAGCAATGCATATTGATTCATGGCTTGTGCCTTTTCATTGAGCTTGCCCACCTTTTTTTTCAATTGCTTGCAGCCCCGCCAACGAAACCACATCGCCATCTAAACAATGAATGTCGATGTCAAAAATTTCGGCAACGCGTTGGTAATATTTTGATAATGGATGACTGGCGATAATGATAAGAGGATTTTTTTTTGAAAAGTTACCAGCGATTTTCCGGATGGCAATCGCGATATCACTGCCAATTAATAAACCGGACAACAATTGCTGCTGCTCCACCTTATTAATCTCATTTAAAACGGTTCGACTACGCAATTGAAATAACTGCGCCAGACAATCACCACTTCGTGCCAACGCCACACCGTGATCGAACTGCTCACTACAAAAATCATCGACATCGGAAGCCATTAACAAAGTGCTGTGATGACGCAAGACATCAAATAACTCACCCACTGGCAAAGTAAAAAATGTTTCCAATCGGCCATTGACTAAACGCACCCATTTACTATGAGTGCCGGGCAAGCAAAGCCAATGCTCACTTTGAACCAGCGAAGGCGATAACGCCATAGCGCCAAGCACCTGCACTTCCTCACCGCGCATCACATCGTTGTAGTTAAACGGATTAAGTGCCCGCACACCCGGCACAATCTGGATGTTGATGCCATTTGCCTCAATGCTTAGCAATTGTTCGGCAAGGCCATGAAGGTCAACTGGTGCAGTTATATAATCCGCTAATTTCCAACCCAGCGTGGAACCGACCATGCCCGACAGTAAAACGCGTTTTATGGAATAACGTTTTAACCAAGGCGCGCACAGTTCAAGAAAAAACGTTTCACAATCGCCCTTAACTTTACTAACACCAGGGCCATTGAGACTATCAATTAACAGTCCTTTAGCATCAATTAAATATAATCGTAAAGCACTGGTTCCCCAGTCTCCAAGAATAACGTGACCGGCTTTCATCAAGTGCGTCCACCATCAATTACCAGCGCTTGCCCGGTTATCATTTCACTGTCATCTGCCGCTAGAAACAATGCTAGCTTGGCCACATCCTGTGGCAGCAAACGTCGCGGCATTGCCACTTGCTGCATCCACTGCTTTTCAGCCTCTGGCGTTAACCACAATGCTAATTGCCGATCCGTTACCACCCAACCAGGCAACAACGCATTGACGCGAATAGCGAATTGACCCCACTCACGCGCCAACGATTTACTTAATCCTAACAACGCCGACTTCGACGTCACATAACCGGCCATATTATCCGGACCTAACAATGCATTGATCGAGCTGAAATTAATAATTGAACCACCGCGCTCTTTTAAAAAAGGCAGTGCCGCCTGCGCGGAAAAAAAACTGGCATCGACATTGACTGCAAGACAATCTCGCCACCCTTGCTGACTAAGCTCGGCTGCTTGATGACGCGCATCATTAGCAACGTTATTAACCAGCACCGACAATCCACCTAATTGCCCCGCGGCATCCTTGATGGCCTGTTGTAATGCATCGACATCGGTCACATCAACAGTGCGGTACCACAGTGAGTCATCGGCAATTGATTCACGTAACTGCATTGCTGCCTGAGCATCAATATCAATAAACGCGACCTTCGCACCCTGACCGCAAAAAGCACGCACCAGTTCTGCGCCAATACCCGTGGCGCCGCCGGTAATGAATATGCCGCGACCATGCAAACTGGGGTAACAGGTATAATAGGAGTGATGGCTAGTAGAACTGTTTTCACTCATAACTAATGCGACTCCCGATCAACGACATTGCTGCTTTTGCCGACCAGAAAATCCATATCGGCGCCTTTATCAGCCTGCATCACATGATCAACATAGAGTTTGTAGTACCCGCGCTTATAAGGTGATTGCGGTTTATTTTCTTCCCACACCTTGCGTCGTTGTGCCAACTCTTCATCACTGACTAGCAGTGTCAAGCGTCTAGCGGGACCATCAAATTCGATCGTATCGCCGGTTTGAATTAATGCCAAATTACCGCCAGCATTTGCCTCAGGAGCCACGTGTAAAATCACCGAACCAAACGCCGTACCACTCATACGCGCATCGGAAATACGCAACATATCCTGCACACCCTGTTGCAGGAGTTTTTCAGGCAGCGCCATATTTCCAACCTCCGGCATACCCGGATAACCCTTTGGGCCACAGCCACGCAGAACGAGGATAGAATTTTCATCGACATCCAAATCGGCGTTGTCGATTCTCGCTTTGTAATCTTCTATAGAATCAAACACCATGGCTCTGGCAGTGTGCTTAAATAGTTTGGGAGAAGCTGCACTGGGTTTCATCAATGCACCATCGGGACAAAGATTGCCCTGCAACACCCAGATACCTGAATCCGGTTTTACCGCTTTATCCAGTTCGCGAATAACCTCTTTGTTATAACACTCAGCATCCATGATCGTTTCACCCAGAGTCGCCCCCGTCACTGTCATCACATCCAGATGTAAGTAATCACGAATATTTTTTAACACTACGGGCAAACCACCGGCGTAATGGAAATCTTCCATTAAAAAACGACCAGAAGGCTGGATATCAGTTAACAGAGGAATACCTCTGCCTAAGATATCAAAATCTTTTAACGATAAATCAATTTCCAAACGACCGGCTAGCGCCAACAAATGAATCACCGCATTGGTGGAACCACCGATAGCCGCTAATACTTTAATCGCATTCTCAAAGGACTCACGAGTCAGTAATTGACTCAGCGTTATATTTTCTTTCACTAATTCGACAATCCGTCGTCCGGTTAAGTGCGACAGGGTTTTGCGTTGGGCGTCGACCGCAGGAATAGTTGCGTTATAGGGCAGTGATAAACCCAACGTCTCCACCAGACAAGCAATGGTAGAAGCACTACCCATAGTCATGCAGGTGCCAGGGCTTCTGGACATACCACGCTCAGCGTTCATAAATTCTGCCGTACTCATATGTCCAGCGCGTACCGCTTCGCTGAATTTCCACACATCGGTACCGGAGCCAATATCTTTGCCACGGTATTTACCGTTAAGCATTGGCCCTGATGAAATTACCATGGTGGGCAGATCAACACTGGCAGCTCCCAATAATTGTCCCGGCGTAGTTTTATCACACCCTCCCAGCAACACCACACCATCTAATGGATTACCACGTAATGACTCTTCAACATCCATAGATAATAAGTTGCGATACAACATAGCGGTGGGACGCATCTGTGTTTCACCTAAAGACATCACCGGAAACTCCAGCGGAACACCACCGGCCTCCCACACACCATTTTTAACGCTGTCGGCAATATCGCGCAGATGAGCATTACAAGGGGTTAACTCTGACCAGGTATTACAAATCCCAATCACTGGACGACCATCGAAAGCCTCATCCGGTAGGCCCTGACTTTTCATCCAACTCCGATGAATAAATGAATCCTTGCTGGTACCACCATAACTTTTTTGGCTTCGCAGCGGTTTCACGCTGGCGTTTTTTTTGTTTGACTGCTTGCTATTATCTGTCATTGCTTACTACCGTATTCCAAAATATCTAACTACTTAATACCCATTCGAAAACAGCCTGCTGATATATTTTTGCCTGCACGAAATCATGTAAGTTAGCGAATAACCCTAACTCGCCCTGCGCTTTCTTTTGCTAGCACGACGACTTTTTTCAATTAATTCATAGGCCTCATCTATCAATAACTGAGACCGATTTCGTGCCGCCTCAACATCACCATTGATAATCGCCTGGGCAATAGCATCGTGCTCAGCCACGTTGGCCTGAGCCACACCTTTTTGCTGATTGGTCAACTGGATACTGATTCGCAACGCAGCTTCTACCAGATGCCTCATTTGCTGAATAAAACGATTGCCACTGGCTTCCAATATCGCCACATGAAAATCCAGATCTGCCTCCAACGCTTGATTGGCATCGAGATCTGTCTGCGCCATAACATCAACGGCTGCCTGTAACTTTGCCAACTGTTGCGGCGCTGCCCGTTCAGCCGCCAATGCTGCAGCGGCTGGTTCGATCTCTCGACGTATTTCAACAAATTCGCCCAGTAACTCCAGTGAAGCATCGGCACTTAACATCCAGCGCAACACATCCGCATCCAATACGTTCCACTGTTGCGGCGGTAGTATCCAGGTACCTTTGCGTGCGCGCGAATCCAGCATCCCTTTTGAGGCAAGCATTTTTATCACTTCACGCATAATGCTGCGGGAAACACCGTATTGATCGCAAAGTTCTGCCTCAGTAGGAAAACCGTCTTCAGGTTGATAGTGACCGGTGACTATGGCAGCGCCAATTTTCTGCAATAGCGCCTTGGTGCGATTATTACCTGCAATTTCTACACTCATAAAACAACCTTCTATATAGGTGTTTATTCAAGCAATGACTCACCTGGCTCAAAAAATCGCAACCAGAAACTGTATTGATAATCAGGCTCGACCAACGAGTAGCTGCGCAATGTTTTCTTGCCCCAGGAGTCATCACCCCCTACACCCATTTGACCATAATCAATATTTACTGATACTAAATCTCGCGGCTTAATATCGTTGACATGCACATTAACTCGCTCAGTATTATTGCGAGCACCGGCACCATCTTCGCTGGTAATCGCAATTTTTACTGGCGGAATAAAATCCTGTTGCACGTTGTGATGCACGCTAAACCCGATTTTATTTTCAGCTTGCACCAACAAACCTACGGCCTGCTGTTTATTCTGCAAACTAAACCAGCGAACATCGGTTTTATAACCATTTTCCTGCGGGCGTACATAAGGCACATAATGATCACTGACCGTATTTTTATAACGTCCAATCTGGGCCGCTAATTTACGATCACGATAATTTTCAAAAGGACCTCTACCCAACCATTCAACCTGATCCATTGCTTTAGGTAATTGCAGATTCATTCCCACCCTGGGCAATTCCGGCTGACCGGGCATTTTTACAAAATGATTTTCGACCCTGATATCACCAGCTGAAAATATCTGAAAATCTGCCTGCCAGCGCGCAGCAGCTTTTCCATCACCAGCATTGAACAAATAGACAGCACGTACCGTGACTGATTGATTACTCTTGTCGATAACCTGTAACGATTCCAACTGGCGATTCTTGTCGGATTCCTTCCATACCTTCGCCCAATCGCCCATATAATTACCAAAATCATTATCGGTTGGCGCGCGCCACAAATTAGGGGTGAGTGGCGCCAACAGCTGTGACTGCCCTTTCACAGTAATCTGATTTAATAAACCATTGCTGCGATCAAAACTAACAACAAAATCCGTAGCTGAAATTTGCAATACTTCATCATCATTAATCGTCAAAGCACCTGCTGTACGCGCAACAATAATTGGCGCCGCATCAGTATTAAAAATCTCAAACTGACTTTGAGCATAACTATGGTTGGCCGGAAGAACGCCTCGCGCCTTGGTGTCAACCAATTCCACATTGAGATGATAATCCTCGCCAGCCTTCATCACGGGCAACGAATAACCCAGCTCGACTACTGCCGATGTTTCAGGCGCTATATCTAATTGCTGTAACACACCTGACTGCACTGGTTGCCCGTTAGCCAATAATTGCCAACGCAATTCAAAATCTTTCAGTGAAATAAAATCATACTGATTGTCGATACGAAGCAACCCGCGTGCAAGACTTAGCGCCTCAAACTTCACATGCTGGTAAACCCGCTTTACTTCCCAAAATGCTGGTTGAACTTCTCGGTTGGGGAAAACAATACCATTGAGACAAAAGTTACCACTCGATGGCACATCTGCTGGCCCATAGTCACCACCGTAGGTCCAGTAAGGCACACCTTCTTCATCGTGCTCTAACAAACCCTGATCAACCCAGTCCCAAATAAAACCACCGGCGATATTGTCATGAGCATCGATAACCTTCCAATAGTCAGCCAGGTTGCCGTTGCTGTTACCCATTGCATGGGAGTATTCGATCAGCAAAAAGGGACGGTCACCATGTTCTTGTGCATATTTTTCCAAATCCCATTGGCGCCAATACATACTGGAGTGAAAATCTGAATGACGTTCACCCACTAACTTTATATCGCCTTCCGTTTCGTATTGCACCGGGCGCGAACTGTCATGTTCTTTTAGCCACTTATAGGTGGCGCCTAAATTAACACCGTCACCGGCTTCATTGCCCAGCGACCAAATAACAATCGAAGGATGATTTTTATCACGCTGCCACATGCGCTGGGTGCGATCCAAATGATGCTGCATCCAATGGGGTTTATTACCCAGCGTTTTATCATGATCATAGCCATAACCATGACTTTCAATATTGGCTTCATCCACCACATACAAACCCAGCTCATCGGTCAATTCATAAAAGCGTTCCGGAAAAGGATAATGTGAGGTACGCACTGCATTCATGTTGGACATTTTCATCAGCATGATGTCCTTACGCATAGTGTCCTCGTCCAGCACATGACCCGTGCGATCGTGGTGCTCGTGAAGATTGACGCCTTTTAGCTTTACTGTTTTACCATTGACCAGAAACACGCCATCGACAATGTCTACGACACGAAAACCAATGTTACGGCTTATGGCTTCCAGTACCTCGCCCTCAGAATTTTTTAATGTAATCAATAAACGATATAAGTTAGGCGTTTCTGCACTCCATGCGGCTATATTTTTAATCGTCGCTGCCACTGTCGCAGCGTTCTCACCCTGACCCAGTGATAGCACCTCACTGTGTTGAAATAACACGGAACCCTTATTATCAATCACCACATCCAGAGTGGTATTTGTGGCTGCTGAGTTGTTAAAGAGCGCCAAATCCAGTTTAAAATCTCCATCACTGAAATTATTACTTAGCCCGGCATGGACATTAAAATCCCTGACACGCTGAGAGCTGCGCGCATAAACACTGACATCTCGCTGAATACCCGAGAGCGACCAAAAATCCTGATCTTCCAGATAAGAGCCTGTACTCCAGCGATAAACTTCAACGGCTATAGAATTTTTACCAGCTTTAGCCCACTGACTAATATTAAACTCACTAGGTGTTTTACTTCCTTCGCTGTAACCGACATATTCGCCGTTTACCCAAACATAAAACGCTGAACTCACCGCCCCAAATTGTAAAAATATATCATCGCCTTGCCAGTTAGCCGGTATCTCAAAATCACGACGGTAGGAGCCGACAGGATTTTTTTCTGTTGGTACATTTGGCTCATCAATCTCAAAAGCATAGGGTACGTTTATATAAATAGGATAACCAAAACCCTCACGCTCCCAGTTGGATGGAACACTGATGCTTTTCCAGGTGCTGACATCAAAATCAGACTGATAAAAATCAACCGGGCGGTCTGCAGGTTTATCGGTATAATGAAACGCCCAACGACCATTAAGTGACAAATATTTCTCATTGTTATTGACATCACCCTTCATCGCTGACTCGATACTGGGGTAAGCAATAAAACTGGCTCTTGGTGCTTCTACATTTTCACGAATGATATTAATATCATTCCAGGCCGGACGTTCCTGTACTTGACCTGATTCACTACCACACCCCGTCAATAGACTAGAAAAAAATACGACTGCTATCAGATACAGATTGTTAAACATAAACATTTATCTCTTTTTCAAATTCTATAAAAATTCAAATTTCTCAATGCCCACTATCGCGAAACTGATTAACTAAACAGACAGGGACAACAGTACAACCGCGCTAAAAGCAGCAGCGTAAATCCAGGACGTTATGGAAAGCTGGCCGGAAATGGTTGTCACCACCACCGGCTTTTCTTACTTGCGTTAAGTTTTTTTCACACAAGGAAATTAAAAATTAAAATCCTTAGTGAAGGTGAGTTCAAACTCTCTCGGGCTATTATAATTGGGCATATTGACGTAGCGCCCAACATCCGGCCAAGTACCATTAGGACCAAAGTTGCCATCATTGCCGGAATCAATCCACTGGGCGTTACGATCATCCCATACATTCCACACACTTAATGTCAGACTCCAGTTGCCCTGCTCAACTAAACCTAACTGGAAGTTGCCCGAATCCTGATCCTCTATTAATTTTCTACCATTAACAGTAGGGTCGGGATTGACAGCATTAAGCGCATTCCACCAATCGTGGTACATAGCCTCCTGCCAGGAATGGTCGTAACGCACCCAACCATCCACACTCCCAAACAGACTTGGTAGAGTATATTCAACACCAATCCACCATTTACTGGGTGGCGCAATCGCCAACTCTTGCCCTTTCGCACCTAGCTGATCGCCAGGATCGGGCTGCCCAAGCAGATCACCCTGATAGTAGTCATCCTTTAGTTCGGAGTCGGACATCGCGTAGGAGGCATCAATTTTCAGATTTTCAGTTACTAAATATGTCAACGATACTTCTGCACCGCTGAGCTCTGCATCGCCCATATTGATGGTGCCATTGGCGGTCCAGTCATCGGGATCAGTAATGCCGCGCTGAATATCTTCCCAATCCATTTGATAGAGTGAAGCATTTAACTGCAAGCGGTTATCCAACCACTGACTTTTCAAACCAATCTCCATATTGGTCAAGGTATCCTTGTCATACTGATCAGGTAAAATGGAATTAGGATTTTTAATCGAGTTAAAACCACCCAGACGATAACCCTCACTCCACAGAGCGTAGATCATTTTGTCATCATCAAAATTGTAGTTAAGCGCCACCTTATAGAGAGTGTCGTCATCTTTACCCTCATAAATATCGGTGTCATAAGGGTTACCGCGCGGCCACTCTTTAAACTCAGTACGATCACGCTCATACTCAAACCATCTAGCACCAACCGTCGCCGACAAACTGTCAGTGATGTCATAACTCATTTCACCAAACACCGCTTTTTGGGTAGTGGTGGCGTTATATTCCTCGGTGTACCAATCGTCGGTATTAGGAATAGAAGTCTCGTAAGCTAACGCCCAATATATACCAAAGCCCGTACTGGCCAAATCTTCTACTCGACCAAAGGTATAGTCCCAGTAATCTTCGGTTTTTTCATAAAAGGCACCGACCATCCACTTCAGCCGCGAGTCGCCAATAGACGACAAGCGAACTTCGTGAGTGGTGCGTTCGAAGGCTTGATCATTCACGGATGTTTCAGGCTGAAAACCCGTATCGTAAAGTACGTTATAGTAAAGATAATCACCCGGGGTTAAGACGCGCTGAGCACGAACCTGACCCGCAGTATTGGCGTCAAATTCATAAAACACTTCACGATCAAGGTAACTACTGGATACGGCTAACTCAGCAAAACCCAAATCACCGGTGATAGTTAAAGACGCCAACCACCAATCATCATCACGCTCATCTTTGTGAAAGCGTACAATTTCCAAATCATCGAGACCGGGCGCATTGGGATCGGACTTCCAATCCCCTTCGGAACGCTGCTCCTGATTCATATACATGAATTCAGCATCCCATTTTTCATTAATCGACCACAACGCACTAAGCCTGTAACCACTCTGCGACCACTCGTTAAAGTCATCCTCTACCACATCGGCATTATCGTCAGCGCTAAATATATTGGTGCCGTAAACATTGTCGATATAACCACCGGTTTTAGAATCAAAAACCACACCGCGCACTGTCAACTTATCAGGAATAATCGGGTAGTTAACATAGCCCTCCAGCTTGTAACCGGGCTCACCCTCTTCCATATGGGTAGCACCTGCTGTGACCTGACCATAAGCACTCGAATGATCCGGCTTATTGGGGATAATTCGCACCGCACCTGACTGCGAACTGGAACCAAACAAAGTACCCTGCGGACCGGGCAATGCTTCCAAGCGCTCAATATCAACCAGTCGTGGATCAACCGCCTGCGTCGCTGAAGTCATAGGTGTTTCACCAAAATATACTGCCGAACCCGAATCGGTTCGCCATTCACCGGAGCCTGTGCTCACACCACGAAAAACAACCTCAGAACGACCAGGGGAAGTATTCACCGTTGACATACTAGGGATAGCTTTTTCGTAATCATTCATATTACTAAAGCCCAGCGTCTGTATATCCGAAGCGCCGAAGGCCTGAATTGATTGCGGTATGTCCTGCATATCCACTTGGCGCTTGGTAGCGGTAACCACAATCTCTTCAAGCTTTTGGGACTTGCCACCTTCGTCCTGAGCTATCGCCTGCCCGCCCAATAACGACGATGTCGACGCCAGCGCTATCGCTCGCGCCAACGGGTGTCTGGAAAATGATTGGTATTGTCGCTTCATAGCGCTCCCCCTTTAATTATTTGTCTTTATTTATTCGCCTGATTAACGCCTGCACAGCAAGTCACCGACATGATCAGTCGTTATGGCGCATACATTAATAAAACATATAATTAGAAACAAATGATTAAATCTCACCTAAGCTTTAATAAAAATCACCTAAGACACGCTTTACCCATGTGAGCAAAACATTGGACTATAGGCTCATATCCAAAACCAGAGAGCATCGATTACAACCACTATGAATATTGATTTACCGTTGCGGGAACTGGGAGAAATAAATAGCGATGCGCTAACCGCCACCATTCTTAATACCGACGCTGGAGCCTGGCAGGCCAATGAATACCGCCAACAAGCCTACGATGTGCACTACAACACGCAATCACTGGTGATGCTGTTTACTGAAGCCAAAGACTGGCCACAGCTCACTGTCAGCCGTGAAGCCGGTTGGGATATTCTTGCAGCAACCGCGCAACCCCTGATCGATCAAATCATTGCACAACACTACCCACCTGGCGGCGTGGTGATTCGCGCTATGGCTGCTCGACTAGTTTCTGGCTGTGTCATCAAACCCCATGTGGATGCTCACCCTTCCTTCCATCAGGGTCACCGGATTCATATTCCGATTACCACTAATCCAAGAGTTCGGTTTTCCATTGATGGCCGTCCGTATCAGTTTCAAGTCGGTCAGGCCTACGAAATAAATAACCAGTTGATGCACAGCGTGATGAACAAGGGTACGGAAGATCGCATTACATTTATTTTTGACTATGTGCCGCCCAGCCATCTGAATAATTTCAACGTCACTTTTTCCGACTAACAAGAACTTGAAATAAAACGGCCTACTGCTAGCTAAATTTTCCCCATGCTTAGTATCTTTAATATTTTTACGTTACTTATCTGCGCACTATATTGCTCGATGATCACTGCTCAACTCTACGCTATTCGTCTGGAAAAAAGCACTATGATCCCGATGCGAGATGGCATCAAGCTATCCACCGATTTATATATTCCGCAGGGCGTGCGCCGTAAATTACCTACCGTTCTTATTCGTACGGTGTACAAAAAATGGCACACTGGACTGGAATCCGGTGTATAAAAAATTGTTAGAAAATGGCTATATGGTAGCCATCCAAGATATTCGCGGCCGCTATGAATCCGAAGGCCACTACGTAGTTGCCAGCCAGCGTCGCGAAGATGGTAATGACACCCTCGACTGGCTGGCATCACAACCCTGGTCAAACCAAAAAGTCGGTACAGCAGGATGTTCCTATCTGGGTGAAACACAGCTTGTTATGGCTGCCACCAAGCATCCCAATCATACAACTGCAACTGCAATTCCCATGTCAGTAGCATCCGGTTATCACGTCCCGGGGCGAGCATGGCAATCCTTTAGCGGTGGTGTTTTCGAACTGGCGCAAACTGCGGGCTGGTTTGCCAGCAATGGTTCGCAAGTATTTTATGAGCCACCACCTCATATTGATCGCGCCAAATGGTTTCGAACACCGGCCGCACAATTATTTCAAATAGCACCGACAGTTGATTTTTCCGCCTATCTAAAATTGCTCCCGACATTGCCGACAGCCACGTTACTGGATAGAGCAAAAACACCACCATCAGAATATAAACAGTGGGCAACCAATGCACCCGATGGGGAATTTTTTCGCAACAAAGATCTGGCCAAAGCCCATGACCCTTTTAATGTTCCTGCACTTTTTTTGACAACTGGTATGACTATGGCCCGGCAATAACACTGGAGATGTTTCAGCAATTTCAACATAACGCCAGTAGCAAACACGCCAAAGAAAACCAGTTTGTTATTATTGGCCCAGGCACCCATTGCGACTTTAAAGAATCAAGCGAAGACTTTATGGTAGGTGAGCGCAATATGGGTAACGCTTCGCGAAGCTACACGGACGTTCAATTGCGCTGGTTTGATTACTGGCTCAAAGATGACATCAGCGCCCTCGCTTCGATGCCGAAAACTCAGCACTACCTGATGGGAAAAAATGAATGGCGTAGCAGTGACGTGCGGCCACTGCATAACACTTCATATCAGCCCTGGTATTTACACAGTCAGGATAATGCACAATCGCGCTTAGGTGACGGTAAGCTGTCAATAGATAAATCAAACAGCAGCAACAACAGCAACACCTTTATTTATGACCCCGCCGAACCCGTGCCTTCACTCGGTGGGCATACCTGCTGTACCGGTAGCAACAAAGAAGCTGGTGCTTATGATCAATCAGACATCCAATTGCGAAAAGACATACTGGTATACAGCTCGGATATATTAAACGAAAGCATGGAAGTGACGGGCCCGCTCAAAGCGGTGCTCTACGTATCATCCTCGGCGATTGATACCGACTTCACGGTAAAGCTGGTGGATGTTTATCCCGACGGCCGTGCCTTTAATATTCAGGAAGGCGCCATGCGTATGTGCTATCGCGAGAGTTTATCCAAGGCCCAATTAATGACAGCCGGTGAAATTTATAAAATCGAAATGGATTTAAATGCCACCAGCAATTATTTTCCTAAAGGTCACCGTATCCGCGTAGAAATTTCCAGCTCAAATTTTCCCCGGTGGGAACGAAACTTAAATACCGGCGGTAATAATTACGATGAACAAAAATGGCTAACAGCTAACAACACTATTTTTCACTCACCTCAATACCCGTCACACATCCCTGGTGCCAGCAATCTACAAATAAAAAAATATTTCACATTAAGCTGAATATAAATCACTTAATTTACAGCAACTCAATCGATATCCAATTGCCACACAATTAGCACCATGTTAATTATATGACAAATAAAAATAATCAAACTCTACTTCCTGTATAAAAATTATAAAACATATATTGAGGCAACGATATGAAACTTAAAACAATGACACTATGCGCTGCCATGATAAGCATAGCCCTAAGCAGCGTATTGACGCAGGCTGTAACCATCGATCCTTCAAACCCAAATATACAGTACACCGGCCGCTGGAATTTTGATAACCCATCTACCCCCAAGGTGACATGGCACGGTTCACAAATACTTTTACACTTTAATGGCACGGACATTAGCGTTGATATTGATGCCGGCGCTAGAAGCCCTTATGGTAATCAATGGTCGGAGCAATACCGCGTTATTGTTGATGGCGTGCCAAGCCCTGATCGCATATTTATGTCCTCAGGTCGTAACATCTATACGCTAGCCAGCAATTTACCCGCGGGGGACCACACACTGGTACTGTTTAAAGAAACTACCTATTCCTATAAATCTGCCAACACCATTTATGGCTTTGATATTAATGGCACCTTGCTGACGCCACCCGCACGACCACCATTGCGCATTGAATTTTTTGGCGACTCCAATATGGATGGAACATCAAACTATAGCGAACAGGATGGCGGGAATGCTGGCGGCTATTATGCTTACCCTGCTATGGTGTCGCGGATGCTTGGTGCGGAAATGAATTTACAGGCTGTAGGAGGGGCAACTTTGGATAAAGCCGGTTATGGTGGCGACAATGATGTCAGATCATTTATCTTTTCGGAAAATTATATCGATCAAGATACAACTTATCGCAGCGGTTTTGCGCCTCACGTTATTGTAGTCAACGCTGGCGCAAATGATGTTGGAGCGGGCAAGGCCGAAATTAAAAACCGCTATAAAGATGTTATCAATGATTTGCGTACAGTTTACGGCAGCTCCACCCACATTGTATTAATGAATGCCTACGGCTGGGATTTAAATGAACCTTCACAATATAGTGATGAGGTGGTCGCGGAAGTGGGTGGTAATTTATCTACCTTAAAATTCCCCTGGCTGTGGGAGCAATTCCACGGCTCGATGTGGGACCATAGTGGCCAGGCTCACATGCTCGCTCAGCATATCGCTTCGCTAAACCCGGCCTGGTCGATCAAAAACCCGAACGACATTGTTGCCGGCTTTGTCGACAACGGTCAATTTAGTAATGGTAGTTTTGAACATGTAGCACCCTTTGGTGGCTATGGCTGGCGTTATTTTACTGATGCCGGTGTAGAACGAGTTTATGACCCTGCCGGTGCAGCCGATGGCGATTATTATTTACGCCTGAGTGGTAACAAGCCGGTACACCAACCCATCGATGCCACCGGCGATTTATTACCGGGCGCCACTAATGGCGGAGAAACGTATACCGTCACCGCAAAAATTCGCGGCGCTGTCTCCGGTGCACAAGCCAAGATTGAAACGCACTTTCAGGGGCAGCAACTATGGACTCATACCACCGAGAATGGCAGCCCCTACCCTTACCAATCTTCAACATTTAACGTAACCACGCAGTGGCGAGAATACAGCCATACATTCACTGCAGAAGCGGGTGTTTGGACGCTCTTTAATTACCTGATAGCCAGCTCCGGTACGGTTGAATTTGATGATATACAAATCAGCATGGGCACAGGGCAGCCTCCTGGCAATCAAGTACCGACCGCAAATTTTAACGTTAGCACCAGCAATTTAACAGCCGACTTCAGCAACACCAGTACCGATAGTGATGGCAGTATTGTCAGTTACAGTTGGGATTTTGGTGATGGAAACAGTTCAAATAGCGCCAATCCAAGTCATAGTTATAACGCAGCAGGCACCTACACTGTCAACTTAACTGTGACTGATGACGACGGTGCATCCGACTCTACATCCCAGCCAATAACCGTCATAGACGCTACTGGTGGCCATGAAATCAATCTAACGATTGCTTCAGCGACCTTAACCCGTGGTCGCCTAAGGGTGACATTAAACTGGGATGGAGCCACGGGTAACAACGTAGAAGTGTTTCGCGATAACAATTCTATTTGGGTAACCGCCAATGACGGCTCATATAATGCTTCTGCCAATAAACAAACCGCTACCAGTTACGTTTATCAAGTTTGTGAAACTGATGGCAGCGTATTTTCAGAGGCTATCACTGTAAATTTTTAACCGTTTTTCATTGTCTCCCGCAATGACCCTTCCGGTGTCAATGGCACCGGTTTTTTTTGGAAATAGCCAATGAAATTTTTATGCAATGTGTTTTTTTTACTTAGCAGCACAGTTTCTATTGCCAACCCTGTAACCATCGCGCTGTGGGCAGAAAAACCAATGCTTTACTACAAGCCAAGCGAAGTACATGAATATTCACAAGCCTGTTGGCAACAAAAGCTCTGCGTCTACAACGTAGTGAATCCCACACTAACCCTATATCCCGCGCAAAACACCCCAACCGGAAAAGCAGTTATCGTCTTACCTGGCGGTGGTTATACCACCCAGGCCATTACCCATGAAGGCCATGAAGTCGCTGAAGCTTTATCGCAACGGGGCATCACCGCCGCAGTACTAAAATATCGGCTACCTAATCCGCTGACCTCCACACAACCGGAGATGACACCGCTGGCTGATGTAAGAGAAGCCATTGCCTATTTAAGAAAAAACAGTAAACCACACGGAATCACTTCTCACAAAATAGGCGTGCTTGGATTTTCCGCAGGCGCTCATCTAGCGACTGTTGCCAGCTTGTGGACATCATCATCAGTGCTTGAAAACCCAGATTTTTCTTTACTTATCTATGGTGTTACTCGGTTCAATGCAGAAAACAAACAATGGCTTGAAGACAGCTTATATTTCCGTCCGTTAACACCTGAAGAAACGCAGCAAAACACCTTATTAAAATTAGTCAGAAAGCAAACCCCACCTGCTTTTCTAGTTCATGCAATGGACGACGATGTTTGTCACTACAGCGAATCAACACTCTATGCACAGGCATTAACACAACAGGGTGTAGAAGCTGAAACGCATCTATTCGCCACTGGTGGGCATGGCTTTGGTTTAGGCAATAAGGAAGATGGTACTTCGCAATGGATTGATCTTGCAGCTAACTGGATTAAACGGCGCTGAGTTCAAGAACGGTAACATTGTGATTACTAACCGCTTACTAAACCATAAAGCTGCCAATATTAAACATCAACAACCATGAAGGCTGTTGGGGTCATTAAAAAGTCCGTAGTTTAAATAGAATGTTGATCAAAAAAATCTAAAATCAATTTCCATGCCCAGGAAAAACTATAGGTATGTCCCATACTTGCTCGACAATCTAACACTCTGGGCCAACCTTGATCTCCGGAGCAATAGGTTCGGCAATCAGGTTTTTTATAACCGTCGTTGAATGGCACTGCATCACCAGCAACACTGCAACCATGTGCCTGAGCCCAGCTTTGGGTGATAGCGGTCGCCCCCGTATAATAAAACCAATCGCCATCCGTGGTGGTAGTGAAGGCAGGGTCATCCCATTCACCCGGAGGAACCGTTGCATCTCTGGTACCGGTAATCAACAGTACCGGCATATCTTCCGGCTTACCTTTAGCCGCCAGATAGCCCCTGTGAGGCAAACCAATTATTGACGCTAATGCTCTAAACTTTTCTGCACTCTGTGGATTTTGCCCCAACTCCCAGGTAAACATACCACCATTAGAACCACCTGCTGCAAATACATTATTGGTATCAATGCACATTTTACTGCTGATGTACTCAACTAAAGCCACAGTAAAGGCAACATCATCTTGCTGGCATTGGCTCCAGGCACAACTGTTCTGGGCCACACCGGAACAAGAGGGATAAGTATAGGTTGCCGTCATATTATAATTACAAACAGCACCACTAACACCGTTACCACCGTCCCCATCTAAACCTGTAGTTGAACCACTAAAAGACCAGGAGTTATTAGAATCGTCAGGTGCGCCTGAGCCTAATCCCTTTGGCGCAACCAATATATAACCGCGCTTATTGGCTTCACGCCTCACTGTTGAGTTAGCCAGAAATTCATTTTCGTCGCCACCCCAGCCATGAAAAACGGTCACCATTGGTGCTGGAGTTGTGCCGTTATACTTGCCAGGAACATGTAACCGAAAGGTTCGCTCAATACCATCAAACGTAAAGCTATATGTACCACTCGCGTTCAATAAATTATTAGTCGCGCTGCATCCTGATGATGGGTTACTTGCCCAGCTCATTAATGGTGTAAGCGCCACAACCATTAACCAACTAAACATTGGCATCGACATTTTTTTTATAGCAAACACTCCAATTGTCATTTTTCTTGAGTCCATAAAATCTCTAGACCCGAATGTATCATTAAGATACATACTGCAAAAATTTCAAATAACGTTACCACTCCAGCTTAGCAATGCTGTGCATATCATGGGATAGCTTCGTGGAAGAGTTAACACGACATTTTTATGACCTTGCATGAGTTTTTCTCAATAACTGTAATCCAGTAATTAATCAGATTTTTATTCACGTCAACTAAAGCCGCCAATCAACACATTTCTACCCGCTATGCTTATTTATTCTTTTACTATATAGCTTGCAGTAATACGCCAACGCTGCTGACTGCCTAGCTCCGGCATAAATTTTCGATCAAGCTCCACCACCGGTACAGTTTTAGCAGTTAACTCCTGTAACCGGTGTTTGTCCACAAAGATGTCGCGTTCATTGATTATGCAGCCTTAGCCAATGAGGGTTTATCGACGCACAATTCTTTCGGTGTGTAATCCCCTCATTAATTGGAAATCTCATCGTCGTCATGGTCTAGCTTATGGGGGAAAGGTCAGTAGAAGTAGGGTGGATAACGAGGCGCGCCAAACCGCCCAGGCTCAATCACTGCCGGATGGGTATTTCCGGATAACATTTTCAGCATGCATGTTGCAGTGATGAATCAGTGGCTTCTCATCCTTTTTCTAGGTGTTATTTGATGATATCTTGTGGGGTGTTGAGTACTGCTATACCTTGACATGGTAGAGGTCGGCGGTTCGAATCCGCCTG
>Ga0129324_10000915_pt1 | contig 20116 bp, 23 predicted proteins | sample CPBDNA_7_FD_96879 | JGI IMG/M metagenome (GOLD analysis project Ga0129324, IMG submission 96879) | Freshwater to marine salinity gradient microbial communities from Chesapeake Bay, USA - CPBay_Spr_15_0.2_DNA | ecosystem: Environmental > Aquatic > Marine > Coastal | place: USA: Chesapeake Bay... | reverse complement strand
GACTTTGGTTTAACGCCTGCTGCTGTATTTGGGCAAAAGATGCCGAATGGGCGTTGGCATGTCGTGCATGAATTGGTAGCCTTTGATATGGGTCTTGAGAGGTTCGCCCATCACCTTATGGCGGATATCAGCACTAAGTTCCCTAAGAGCGAAGTGTTTATCTGGGGCGATCCCGCAGGTGGTAAACGCGATGAAATATTTGAAGTAACGGCGTTCGACCATCTGCGGACCCTTGGTTTAAGGGCGCAGCCGACGAACTCGAATGATTTTATGGTGCGTCGTGAGGCTGGCGCTATGCCGATGAATAGGTTGATTGATGGTCGTCCGGGGTTGTTGGTGTCGAAGGATTGCACACGTATTCGGAAGTCATTGGCTGGTGGGTATCATTTTAAGCGGTTGGCGATTGGTGCTGGACAGGAACGGTTCAGAGATGCGCCGTCTAAGAATGAACACTCGCACGTTGGTGATGCGTATGGGTATCTGATGTTGGGTGGTGGTGAACATCGTCGTCTGACGCGGAACCCAAATGGTAGGCCATTGTTTAAGCAGGTTAACGCGTCGATGGACTTTAACGTGTTTGCGTAAAAAAGAGGGAGTACGTTTTAAGGCGTACCCCCTCAAGCACACACGGGGAGGAGAACAGACACGCATGACTCGTCCATTCATGTGATATCATAGTAGTATATGAACACAAGATCAAGGGTATTATGTCTAAGTTAAGCACTAATAGTAGGTTATATATCTGCCCGTTTTATTGGGCGCATGTGAATTTGATGGACCTGAGACCCTTTGAAAAAGAATACTTTAAGCATATGCCGGACTATGTGGACCGTTTAAGGCAGTTCGGTAATCATAAGCACTGTTACACTGCAATATATGGCGATAAAATTGTCGCTTGTTGGGGCGTTTATGAGCTTTGGCCGGGTGTTGCCGAGGCTTGGCTATTGACTTCATATCAGTTTGAAACAATTCCTATTACAGCTACACGCACTGCTATACGATACTTCAATAATATTTATATCGATCTGAAATTACATAGATTACAAATAGCTGTAAATTGTAGGAATGAGCTTGCAATGAGGTGGGCAAGTGCATTAAAAATGAAACCAGAAGCTGTCTTGCACCGTTACGGGCCAGATGAGTCGGATTATAAAATGTTTGCGAGGACTGGGTAATGACTGCACTTTTCAAGGCTCCGAAGATGCCTTCACCAGAAGCGTTATCGCCAGAAACAGTTGCAGCCCAGAAACGTCAAGAAGCGCGTCTTGCTGAAGAGGAACGCCGTCAAGCAGCGCAGATGGCTGCTCGTACTCGCGCTCGCAGGTTTGGTGGTCAGCGTATGTTGTTATCGCCTACGCGCGAAGATGCGCGTCTTGGTATCTCTTCTGACTTAGGAGTTTAATCATGGGTGCTATGATTCCCGGTGTTCCGAAATTTATTGGAAAACTTGTTGGTGAAGGGCAGAAAGCAGTAGGCGAACCTGCTCGTCAGATAATCAAAGCCACTGACACGGATCGTCGTGCAGCGGCTGCTCTTCGCGCGCGTCGCATTGGTTCTCGTGCATTGCTAGGTAACACTTTAGGTGCAGATGAAGAGAAGCGCACAACGCTTGGTGTTGGTTGATGCCTAAAGTCGTTCTTAAAGACGGTAAAACTCGCACGTTTGCCTATAGCAAGAAAGGTATGACTGCGGCTAAAGAGTATGCTCGTCAATACGGTGGACGTATTGAAAGCGTCAATATGAAAACGACGATGAAGAGGAAAAAGGAATATGCCTCTTAAAACTGGTAAGTCTGACAAGACTATAGGTCAGAATATTAAGATGCTGATGAAAGAAGGCAAACCTATGAAGCAAGCGGTCGCCATTGCGATGCGTAAGGCTGGTAAACCAAAACCGAAGGAGTAAGCGATGGCGGTATTAGATAAAGGTGTTGGTGTTACCGAAAAAGACATCAGCGCACAAAATACATTTAGCGATGGTATTTACACTGAAGGTGGCTTTAATCTTTCTATTTCTGGCACTTTCGTGGCTACCGTCACTGTTCAACGTAGCTTTGATGCTGGCAGCACATGGCGTGATGTTGATACCTTTACCGCGCCCATCGAGACATATGGCGTAGACCCAGAACCTGTCGTGGTTTATCGCGCAGGTGTGAAAACGGGTGACTATACCAGCGGTACTGTTTCCATTCGTATCGGAAGGTAAGGGCCGCGCGTGGTTAAGAAGGCTTACCAGAACCCGAAAGGTGGTCTTAACGAGGCTGGACGGAAATACTTTGAGCGTAAGGAAGGTGGCAACCTTCAGGCTCCAGTAAAATCCGGCACTAATCCACGCCGCGTTTCGTTTGCTGCTCGTTTCGGCGGTATGGCCGGAGACATGAAGAATGAGAAAGGTGAACCAACTCGCCTTGCTTTAGCGCTGAAAGCATGGGGGTTTGGCTCTAAAGAAGCGGCTCGTAATTTTGCGGCGCGTCATAAGAAGGATTAGGCCATGCTGACCGTCGATCAAATTATGAAACGTCACTCCCTTGCACAACGTCGCAAGGATAATTGGCGTCAGATTTACGAAGACTGCTACGAGTTTGCTCTACCGCAGCGTAATTTGTATGACGGTTACTATGAAGGTGGTGGATCACCGGGCCAAAATAAAATGGCACGAGTGTTTGATTCTACTGCCATTAGTGCAACGCAACGCTTTGCTAACCGTATTCAGGCTGGCTTATTCCCGCCTTATGGGCGTTGGTGTCGCCTTGAGCCCGGTCCAGATATTCCTGCTGACCGTCAGTTAGAAGCTCAAGCCGCTTTAGACTTATACGCAGAAAAAATGTTTTCGGTTCTTCGCCAATCAAATTTTGATTTGGCTATGGGTGAATTTCTTATGGACCTTGCGGTTGGTACAGCAGTCATGCTCGTACAACCGGGAGATGACGTAACACCTGTTCGCTTTACCGCTGTACCTCAATACCTTGTGGCTATTGAGGAAGGCGCTCACGGTCGCGTTGATAACGTCTACCGTCGTATGCGAATCAAGGCTGAAGCGATTAAGCAGCACTGGATGGATGCTGACATACCAACCCGTCTAGCGCGTATGGTTGAAGAAAAGCCAACGGAAGAGATTGAGCTTGTTGAGGCTACAATCCTTGACGTGAACCGTGGTGATTACGATTACCATGTGATTTGGCCTGAAGGTAAAGAGCAGATTGTGCAACGCAAGATGAATTCTTCGCCTTGGATCGTAGCTCGTTATATGAAAGTGGCTGGTGAAGTTTATGGGCGTGGACCTCTTGTTACTGCTATTCCTGATATTAAGACACTGAATAAGACACTGGAGCTTCTGTTAAAGAACGCATCCTTGTCGATTGCTGGCGTTTACACGGCTGCTGACGATGGTGTTCTAAACCCACAGATGATCCGTATTACTCCCGGTGCTATTATTCCTGTGGCTCGTAATGGTGGGCCACAAGGTGAAAGCCTGCGGATGTTGCCGCGTTCTGGTGACTTCAACGTGTCTCAGATTGTTATCAACGATCTACGCATGAACATTAAGAAAATCATGCTGGACGATACATTACCGCCGGACAATATGTCGGCTCGTTCTGCGACTGAGATTGCAGAACGCATGAAAGAACTGGCGCAGAACCTTGGCTCTGCGTTCGGTCGCCTCATTACAGAGACTATGGGGCCGCTTATTGCGCGCATCCTATATGTCATGGATGAGCGTGGCATGATTGAGATGCCGTTACGTGTGAATGGTCTTGAGGTTAAGGTGACGCCAGTGTCACCGATTGCTCAAGCTCAGAACATGGGCGATATCGAGAAAATCACGCAATGGGTGCAGTTGTCTTCTGCACTTGGGCCGGAAGGTCAGATGGCTCCACGGATGGGCGCTATCGCTGATTACGTCGCTGATAAACTTGGTGTACCAGCGGAATTGCGTACGTCTCCAGTGGAGCGTCAACAAATGATGGAACAGGCCGCGCAGATGGCGCAAATGGCAGCGCAGCAAGGCGGAGGCCAAGCACCAGAAGGAATGTAAATGTCAATCGTAGAAGGTTGGGAGGGGCTCCGGCAAGTAGAACCGGAGCTTCGGCGCACGAGTCAAAACGAACAAGATGACATTGATAGATTGTATCTCCGAGTCTTTGGTAGCGACGATGGGCAAGAACTCTTGTCCCATTTGCGTTCGCTTACCATAGAGCAGCCCACTTGGTATCCGGGCGAAGAAGCGTCCCACGGCTATGCGCGCGAGGGGCAAAACTCACTAGTCCGCGAAATAGAGCGGCGAATAAGAAGGGCATCTAAATTATGAACGCAACCGAAGGCTTGCTGGCCGAAGCCTCAGTCGAGAGCGACGATAACCAGCAAGAGCAGGAAGTAAGCATCTCCCATCTTGAAGGGGTTTCCCCATCTGAGGCAAAATCGGTTGATGAAGTCACCGTTGCTTCAGAAGACGAGGAGACTGAATTTGTTAAACCAGATTGGTATCCAGCGAAGTTTTGGAACGACGACGAAGGTCCAGACCTTGAAAACCTCGTTAAATCCTATAACGAACTTCAGAAAAAGTTTTCGCAAGGAAAACACAAAGCTCCCGAAACGTATGATGATTCAGTTTTTACGAGCGCAAATATACCCCAAGACGATGAACTCTTTGTAACCTACAAGGAATGGGCCAAAGAGAATGGTATTAGTCAGTCTGCTTTTGACGAGTTAGCTCAAAAGTTTCTTGATATGTCTGGTAGCGAGGCTCAACAAGCCCAGTTATCGTATCAAGAAGAGTATAAGAAACTCGGTCCAAACGCTGATGCCACAATCAAATCCATGACGGATTGGGCTCAAAGCCTAGTTCGTAAGGGTGTTTGGGGCGAGAATGACTTTGAAGAGTTTAAAATCATGGGCGGAACTGCCGATGGTATTCGCGCTCTTCAAAAGATACGTGCCTACTATGGCGACCAAACTGTTCCTGTGGATGTCTCTACCATCGAAGATGGACCGAGCCGCGAAGAGTTGACAGCTATGGTTGGTCGTCCTGAGTACAATACTGATCCAGCCTATCGTGCAAAAGTCGAACGGATGTTCGAGAAGATGTACGGAGGTGAACCTTATCAACCGATATAAGTGTTGCAAAAATGCAACACTGTTACTTGTTTACAACTAACAATTAGTTTCTTATATTGGGTCTGACGGATACCCATTACTGGCCCGCCAGACCCGCCTTGGGACGTGGCGTTAAATCGTTCAAGCTCGCAGCCCTTACGGATACCTGCATGGCGATTAATTTGATAACTGTTCTAACGAAAGGAACTGGAAATGGCTGTTGGCATTTCTAACGCTTTCGTCCAGTTGTTCGATGCAGAAGTCAAGCAGGCATATCAGGCGTCTCGTGCGCTTGCTGGCGTGACTCGTGAGCGGAACAACGTCGAGGGCAATCAGGTGAAGTTCCCTAAGATTGGGAAAGGCACCGCAACAATTCGCGTTCCACAATCGGACGTGACACCTTTGAACGTCTCCTACTCTCAGGTGACAGCTTCAATGTCGGACTATATCGCTGCTGAATACAGTGATATCTTCCATCAAGCTAAAGTAAACTTTGACGAGCGTCGTGAGCTTGTGCAGGTCGTTGGTAATGCCATTGGCCGTCGCATGGATCAGCTTGTCATTGATGCGCTGAACGCTGCGTCTTCACCATCCACTGTCAGCACTGACATTGGTGGCGCTGGCACAAACCTAAACCTCGCCAAACTTCTTGCTGCTAAAAAAGCTCTGGACGCCAAAAACGTTCCGGCTGAAGGTCGTTGCATGGTTATCCATGCTAATGGTCTGGCTGCATTGCTTGACGAGACCGAACTCACCAGCAGCGACTTCGCTACCGTGAAGGCTCTGTCGATGGGTGAGATCGATACGTTCCTCGGCTTCAAGTTCATCATGCTTGGTGATCGTGATGAAGGTGGCTTGCCACTTCCATCCACCCGCACCAGCTTTGCCTTCCACCGCGACGCGGTTGGCCTTGGCATCAGCATGAACCAGCGGTCAGAAATCAACTATGTGCCTGAGAAGACATCCTTCCTTGTCGCTTCAATGTTCTCCGCTGGAGCCATTGCAATCGACGATGAAGGCATCGTCAAAATCTCCAGCACAGAATAAGGAGGCTGAATTATGGCTTTTGATGCTGCTGGCCTCGGTGTTGTTTCAGCTTCTAAAAAGGGTAATGCTCCTAGCATCTACACCTATCAGACCGCTGATACGATTGCCGACGTAAATACCGAAGGTTACTTCAATGACATTTCGGACACTCTCGCAGTGGGCGATTTGATTTATTGCGTAACCTCTACCGGAGGCACTCGCGTTAGCACGTTGACCCAAGTTCTCTCGAACTCAGGTGGCGTTGTTGACGTTGCTGACGGCACGACACTTGCCGCAACCGACGGCGACTAATAGGATCGGGGTGGGCTTCGGCTCACCCCTTTTCTTGCGGAGTAAAAGATGGCTTCTGGAGATACCAAATTAACTATTTGTTCGGACGCCATGATAATGTTAGGCGCGTCTGCTATTTCTTCCTTCTCTGAAGGAACAGATGAAGCGCAGGTTGCGGATCGCTTGTATGACGATATCCGCGATACCTTGATTATGCAGTATCCATATTCGTGGTCGATCAAGAAAGTTAAGTTAGCTCGTCTTGTCGATACTCCGATTAACGAATGGAAATACCGCTACACACTGCCGGGTGATATCCTTGGCAATCCTAAAGCTCTTTTCATCACTGGCTCCGTTGGTTCTCTGCCAGTGCGTGACTTTGAGATATACGGCACTGACGTTTATACGAATTATGAAGAGGTTTGGATTGATTATCAGTATCGTCCAGAACCTGCCTTTTTTCCGCCGTATTTCGTTAATCTTCTCAAACATGCACTAGCTGCATCATTTGCTGAACCGATTACGGATCAAATACAAAAAGGCGATTACTACCATCGTCTCGCTTATGGTGCGCCTTCTGAGAACATGCGTGGTGGATTAGTGCGTGTGTCAATGAATATTGATGGCGTTGATCGCCCACCACAGAACATTATGGACTTCCCCTTAACGGATATTCGTGGATGAGCCGTGTTATTCGTATGCAAAACAATTTCACGTCTGGAGTGCTAGACCCACGTCTGCGCGCAAGGACTGATATTGCCCAGTATCAATCTGGCCTTACGACTGCTCAAAATGTTTCTATTCAGCCGCAGGGTGGTGCTACTCGCAGACCCGGCACAAAATACATAACCACGCTAGACGCTGGTGCAGCTAACGCTGTTCGCATGGTGTCGTTTGAGTTTAGCGTGTCTGATAGCTACATGCTTATCTTTACACCGGGTAAAATGTACGTCTTCAAAGACGGTGTAAAGATTACGAATATCAATGGTTCTGGCAACGATTACGCTACCGTATCTGCGTTGACTGCTGCCATTTTACCAGAAATGAACTGGGTGCAGTCCGCTGATACAGTAATCATAGTTCACGAAGACCTTGAGCCTATAAAGATTGTTCGCGGTGCAACCGATGCTACTTGGACTGTCAGCACGATTGCCTTTGATTTTATTCCTAGATATGCCTTTGATATTGATACGCATGTCACCACGTATGACATCACTCCTAGTGCAGCCAGTGGTAATATCACTCTGACCGCTTCTGGTGCGACTACAGACACTGGCACAGCACAAGCTGGCACAACTAGTACAATTACGCTCAAGGCTGCTAGTAGCTTCACTAGCGATGATGAGCCTAATGGTATGTTCATCACACTGACATCCGGCACTGGGTCAGGACAAGTACGGCATGTTGAAGATTATGTTGCTTCAACAAAAGTGCTGACTGTTACCCCAGATTGGGATACAGCCCCAGATGCGACCACAGGATACAAAGTGCAACCTTTTGGCTCTGCAATGGTTGATGAGTACGTTGTTGCTAATAATGGTTTTGGTCGTGCGCGTGTTATTGAGTTTGTTAGCGACACAGAAGTTAAAGCATTTACTGAAGTTCCATTCTTTGACAATAGCCAGATAGATGCTGGTGACTATGTAACAGAACATGGCTATGAGCCAACGTGGTCCGCTTCTCGTGGTTGGCCTCGTAGCACTACTTTCCACGAAGGTCGTTTATTCTTTGGTGGAAGTAAGTCTCGCCCATCTACAATCTGGGGTTCTCGCGTATCATCGTTTTTTGACTTCAGCCCAAATGAAGGATTGGATGATGATGCTGTTGAAGCCACACTTGATACTGGCACATTCAACGCGATTGTAGACATTTATGCTGGCCGTCACTTGCAGGTGTTTACGACTGGCGGTGAGTTTTATGTGCCTCAATCATTAGATACGCCAATCACGCCTACTAATTTGATTGTTAAGCAGCAATCATCTTACGGCATGAAGCCGGGTATTCGATTGCAAAACATTGATGGTGCTACGCTTTTCATCCAAAGACAAGGCAAAGCGCTACAGGACTTTCTATATACTGATGTTCAGAACGCTTATGCGTCAGCTAAGATATCCTTGCTTTCGTCTCACTTGCTAAAATCTCCAGAAGAAATGGCAACGCGCGTTGCAACAAGTACCGATGAAGGCGACCGTCTTTTGATTGTGAATGGCGATGACGGGTCTATGGCTTGTTATACATTACTGCGTTCACAGAATGTTATTGCGCCGTCTGAGTGGACTACTGATGGCGAGTTTGTCAATGTTGGTGTTGATATTGACTTAATCTATGTCGTGGTGAAACGAACCATAAACGGTTCAGATGTTTATCTCGTGGAGTTATTTGACGATGAAATCTTTGTTGATTCTGCTAAATCGGGCGGAGCGGCTGCTTCAGTCACTATGGATCACCTCCAAGGAGAAACTGTCCAGATTGTACGAGACGGTATTGTTGAAGTTGCACAGGTTGTACCAGCGTCTCCGTACACGATTACGTTCGCTCAAGCGGCGACTTCGAGCTATCAGGTTGGGTTAAACTTCAATACCGAAATCAAAACGCTTCCTGTTGAGCCGGGACTGCAAAGCGGTCCATTACGCGGATTTAAGAAGCGTATCTTTGAGGTAAACGCAGAAGTTTATGACACGCAATCTATGACCATAGGTGGTAAAGAGATTGCATTCCGTCGTCTTGATGGGGCAATATTAGACGCTGCTGTTCCAGCGTTTACTGGCATAAAGACACTGCATGGTATTTTAGGTTATACTTATGAAGGTCAGATAACTATTGGGCAATCGGTTCCATTGAAAATGACTGTATTGGGTATCGACTACAAACTAAGCGCGGGACAATAAGATGGCTGCTGCATTACCAATTATAGCTGTTGGCCTCTCTGCCGTTTCGGCATTTGGTCAATATCAAGCTGGACGGGCGCAGGCTAAGGGTCTTGCGCGTCAAGCTACAATGGCAACCATTGAGGCTAGAGGGAAAGCTCTTGAGGCCAGAGCGCAAGGAATTGAAGCGCTAAAACAATTAAATAGAGCTAATGCTGCACTAAATGCACGAGCTGCTGCTGGTGGTATTGACCCATTCTCAGGTAGTGCACAAAACCTTGCAATATACAATATGTCCGAAGGTGCCCAAGAGTTTTACATTAGTGAAGACAATCAAATCATTCTTAGAGAAGGTGGTCAGATAGCAGCGCAAAACTTAATGAAACAAGCAAAGTCTGCACAAAGGGCTGGTTTGTATCAAGCTGTTGGTACGCTAGGATCGGCTGCATTATCTTATGGTAAACTTGGTGGTAAACCAAGTGGCGGCGACACCGCAAGTATTTGGACGTGAGGTAAAAATGGCAGAACGTCTTCCTCGCTATCGCCCACTTGGCATAAGCCTCGCGCCACCGCCTCGCATTGATTATGCGGGAGCAGGCGCTACTCAGGCTGCTGGTTATCAACGTCTATCTAGTGCGTTAGATAAAATAAGTTCCTATGCCTTTGAGGAAGCTGGTCGTCGAGCAAAGATTGAAGGTGAAGAGTTTGGCTACAAGCTCGGTCAAAACCCAGAGCAAATCAAAACTGCTCTTGAGGCTGGTTTAAGTATTGATGATATTGTTGGCGATCAAGACACAATCTTTGGCGCAGCTTCTCGTGCTGCTGTAGGCGCGCAACTTAGAGTTGAATTAGAAACTGACGTTCGTTCAAAGTTGGCACAACTTTCTGCCGCTATTGAAGGCGGTGATATATTAGACCCGGTCGATGTTGAGACGGAAATAGATGCAATAACTAACGGACATGGGTCTCTGTTGTCTCAATTTGGCGGGAAATACGCCGCTCAATACAGGGCAACCGTTGGTACTTTAGCTGCACCTATTTACAAATCAGCACTTGAGCAATCCTATAAACTTAGGAATGCAGCGGTTGCTGCTAAATTTGCTAGTGGCTTAGAAAGTTCTAAAGATATTTTCTATAGTATCGCTGACAATTTTCAGGGTGGTCACACCATAATTAATGGTAAAGCGGTTTTAGATGTAGATGCAGAATTTGATGTTCTGGAAAGGTCTCTTATAGATCAAGCAATCAATACTAAAGATGCTGTAAATATTGATCGTACTAGAGAATTTGTTAAAGATATGCGGACGAACGCAAAGATCAATGCGCTCCGTAAATTTGCTCGTGAAAACCCAGATCAAGTTAATATTAATGTTGGTTTGTTTGGAAACAAAACAGCCCTTTATTTTAGCCTTGATGAAGACGGCAAAGAAAGAGTGCGTGACGAAATACGTGACGAACGCGCAGCTATACACACAGAAAAGCAAAATAAAACTGATCAATTTAAAGAAAAAACCACTCAAGAATATAATATGCTTGTAGCAACATTATATACTGAACCATCTACTTCTGAAGTAAGAGCTATGGCGGCTTTAGAACTTAAAGCTCTTGCTTTGTCAGGCGTTATTAAAGTTGACCCAGACGTTTTAAAATTAGCAGAAAATCCAGATTTTAGGCCCAGAATAAAAAGCTCTGAAACTGGCATTGACACTGTAACGCGAATGATTATTGAGGGTCGTGTAACCGATCCTGTGGATTTAGATGTTAAATTAGAATCTAATAATGTGTTTGGAAAAGAAGCTAATAACCTCAGAGAAAAGCTAAGACAGTTTAACGATGCTCAACAAAAAGGCGTTATTAGTTTCTTGAAAGAACGTAAGGGTGCTTTTGGATCTGATGTTCCTAAAGATGTTGGTGCTTATATTTCCGAAGCACTTCCTGAAATTGAAAAAATGAATGATATAGAAAACCAAGATCGAGCCAAAAAAAGTCCAGATCAAAGACCAGAACTTTTACTTGAAACTGCAAAAAGATATGTTCAAGAAGGTTTAGGTGACAAAAAGTTAAATGACCTAACAAAAGCTCGTGAGAGATTACAGCAAGGTTTTGGTCAGTATGTTAATTTTGATTTTGCAAATGCAGGTCCAAAAGAAATTCAAGATTATATTGATAGGCTTGATGGTTTACGCCTTAAACGAGATATAAGAGATGATCTTAGACGCCAACTTAAATTACTGCAAAGGAAGTTAAGTCAATGACAGACATCTTTGCAGAAATGACTGATGCAAAAGAAGCTATGTTTTACGCGCCACCCGGCGAACCAGCTTCATCAGAAGAAGAAAGAATGAACCAATCTATCACTGAAGACCATTTGGTGATGGACCATAAGTTCGTGAATAATGCCAAAGTCATGTATCGCCTCATGCAAGGTGAGCCGTTTACTGGTACGGATGAGGAAGCGGGACGGTACGGTATTAACTTGATTGGTGAGTTTAATTACAATTTCGCTCAACCATTTGGCGGTGAAGTTGATGGAGTTGAAATACCACCCGGAGCAATGTCGCAAGTAGCACGCTTGTATGCGAATGGTTCTCGTGAAAACGCAATGCGCTGGGTATATATGATGGATCAATATGAGCGTCTACCTAATTGGACGGCATCTGGCTCATGGCGTATGGCGCGAGGAATGTTTAGAGACCCAAGTACATGGGGTGCATTGGTTACTGCTGGTGCTGGATTTGGCGCACGTAAGCTAGGGCAAGAAGGTTTACATTTGGCAATAAGAAAACTTGCGTCAGCATTAACCACCAAGAAAGCTGCTGCCGTTGCTGGAGGCACATATGCAGGCGCTCCGGCGGCTGGAGAGTTAAAAATTAAAGAACAAGCAGGTATGCCTGTAGGAGTATCAGACATAGCTGATGTTGCATTGCAAACAGGTATAGGCGCTGCTGCTGGACCTGCACTTATGACTGCTGCTGAAATGGCTCCACAGGCTGTACGCGCTATTGGTGATATATTAGGTGATGGCGTTGATGCAGGCGCGGTCGATGCAGTTTCTAATGTAGGGGTACAGTAATGGCTCGGATACCTACTCGCGGTCTTACAAGACAAATCCTTGAGCCTCTTTTGGAGCCGGGTGCGCGCGCCACTGACTTTAGAACGCGGCGTCGTTCTCCAACCAAAGCAGAAGGCGAAGCTCTTGATATTACAGTTAGGCCACAAGAAGTTGCTCCGTCTCCTGCGGCTGGATCAGAGGCTCCTCCAGCACCAGAAAATGTAGCACCTACTGTTGAGGCTGAAGCTCCTGCACCAGAAGCACCGATTGATAATATAGATCAAGAAATACTTACACCTGCTCCAGAAGACTCAGCGATTGCACCAGAAGCTGTTGAAGACCTTGGTCCTACTTCAGAAGCACCAACTGGACCCATAAAGCCAGCACCAGCATCTGAAGATGAAATGAAGCGTATGCTGGATCAGCGTGATAAAGAACTTGGCACACCTCGCCAAGCTCCATCATCTAGTCAATTACAGAAAGAAGCAGGCGTTGTTACTGGTCCTTTCAATACAACAATGTACGATAATGAAGGTCTTGCGGCCACTATTCAATCGTTTGCTGACAAAGCACCAGAGTTAAAAACTAAAACTATTCAGTCTCTTTACGAAGAGGCTCAAGCAAGAGGTGTTACTCAAGGCGTTCTTAATACAATATTTGCTGGTCAAAAAATGGAAAGCGTCGTTGGTGACAATCAACTTGCAGTCCGTATGGCTGGCCTTGTTTCATTGCATGATGCGAGCGCAATCCGTCTTGATGACTTAATGCAACGCATGGCAGACAATCAGTTAGATGATGCTGGTCAATTAGAATTGCGTGAGGCTATTGCACAGCACGACATTATCTATGGCGAAATGATAAACACCAAGCGTGATATCGCGCGCACTATGAATGTGTTTAAGAACATAAAAAATAAAGACGTTGTTAATTTCAGTGAAATACGCTCGGCACTTGATTCACTAGGTGGTTCCGACAATCTTCGTGCCTTTGCTGAAAAATACAACGAGACTAAGAAAAGCGGTCGTGCGGCTCAAAACAAAATGCTCAGTCGCAGTACCGCTGGTAGAATATACGATGCTGCTGTTTATGCGGCTCAGTCCGTCTTGTTAATGAACCCGGATACGCATCTATACAATCTAGCAGCTAACACTTTGATGTTAGCTCTTGATCCAGTGGAACGTGTTGCTGCTGTCGGTGCTGGTAAACTTCGTCAACGTGTCGCCAAGGTGTTTGGCAAAACTCACGATGAAGACTCTGCAATGATGGATGACGTAGCCGCTGCTGGTTGGGCCATGATGGAAGGCATTAAAGATGGATGGATACTTGCTGGGCGCTCATTAAAAGAAAGTGAAGGTGCTAAAGAAGTATATCGCAATCCATATCGAGCCGATTATCTATTTAAACGTGAACTTGATACAGGGCGTTCTGAAGGTCTTTTCAAACAAGGTTTTGGTAAAATTATTGACGCTATGGGTACTGTTTACAGCATACCCTTCAAAGCTCTTGGTGCGTCAGATGAGTTTATTGGTGGCTATGCGGCTCGTGCTGAATTATTACGAGAAGGCGCAAGACTTGGTAGGAAGGTTTATCAAGACGCTATTGATGCTGGTAAGTCTCAAGAAGCAGCAATGACTGCGGCACAAAATGCAACAAGAAAACTATTAACTGAACGTCCGGCAGATGTTGGACAAAATATAGATCATTTCCGCAAAATGATAACCATGACTTCAGACCCGAACTTGGGTTTGAAATCTGGTCGTTTAATGTGGAAAGCAAACAGAATATTAAATAATCCGTTATTAAAACCCATTACGATGTTTAGCCGAACGGTTACAAACATTGCTAGTGAAGGTGCGGCTAGATCACCTTTATTTTTCTTATCACCACGTTTTCACGAGGAATGGTCACGCGGTGGTCGTCATCGTGATTTAGCTGTAGGCCGCATTGCTGTTGGTTCTGGCATGATGCTTGGTGGATTGCACTTAGCTTTCAACGACAGAATAACAGGGCAAGGTCCGTCAGCAACTCAGGACCGAAACAATCTTCGTGAGCTTGGTTGGTTGCCATTCTCTATTCGTCTTGGAGAAGATGAATATACATCTATGGATGTAAAGAGATTGCAAGAATTGGTCGGTGAAGATCAAGTCCGTGTTGGTAAAGGACAATTTAGTGGCCAGTTATTTATCTCATTATCAAGACTTGAGCCATTTAATATTCCATTCATAATGGCTGCTGCATATGCAGATGCTGTTAAATTCAGAGCATATGACCCTGATGACAGTGAACTTGGTATTATGACAAGTGCTAGTGCTGCGGCATTAGCTGAGTTCACTACTAACATTCCTGTTATGACGACGTTTGCTGAAATTATGAGAATTGCAAACGTAAGAGGCAGTGAAGAAACCGGATCAAAATTAGTAGATATAGTTAATAGCGCATCACGCGCTTATACTAATTTTGCAATCAATGCGACGCCCGGTGTCAGTCTTTTGAATAGCTCATTGACTGCAAAAATTGAGCGTATGCTTGATCCAACTATAAGCAATATTGCGGTCAATGATAAGCAAGCTCAATTTGTATATGATGCCCTTGGATCAGACGATCCAAATTCTCTTCCAGCAATCGGGGCATTTTTTGAGTCAGTCAACAGATTGCGTAGCCGTGTTCCCTTACTTACTAAGGGAGTGCCATACAAACTTGATCCATTAACGGGTGATCCTATCGGCGCGGATAAATCTCTTCTGCATAGTTCATTGCCTATGTTTGTTTCTACTGGCAAGAAAAGCGATGTCAGGGAAATGCTTGATGAATTAAATCATGGTGTAGCTAATCCAAACTTTGTGATTAACGGTGTTCGCCTATCTGCTGAAGATCAGAATAGGTATATAAAACTTTACACCAAAGAAATTGAAATTGATGGCATGAACATGAGTGAGGCTATCATTCAAGCTGTAGATGAGAAAATGTCCTACTATGAAAAGAGAGGACAAAAAGCTAATATAGGTACTATGCGTAGCATCATTGACTCTACTGTATCTGAGTACCGCAAGATTGCTCGTGCAAGAATGTTTGGCACGTTCCAAGAAGATGAATTAGACCCAGAGTTAGCTGACTTTTCAATTGAGGCATTAGACGGAAATCGTCATGGGTTTGGCGATAGTATCATTGAAAGGCCAGATGTGGCTCAACGCATGAGGCGGAATTATAACGAATATAAACGATTTGGCACTCGCTGATATGAGTGATAGATTGCGGTCAACGTGAGGAATTAAAATGGCGGACTACAATATCAATGCTGTTACTAGGCGCATCGTCTACACTGGTAGCGCTGGTGTAGGGCCATATGCGTTCTCGTTTGAAATCCTTGTAAACACTGACGTAGACGTATATTTCAACACTACGTTGCTGACACTTGCAACCGATTACACCGTGACAATCAATGCCAACGGTACTGGTAGCGTTACGCTTATAGTCGGCTCAAGCATTGCTTCAACGCCAACCCTAAATGACCGCATCACCATCGTTGGCGCTCGTGATATTGAGCGCACTACCGACTTCGTAACGGCAGGTGAATTACGTGCGTCTGCCCTTAACGAACAGCTTGACGCCCTTACAATATTTGACCAACAGCTATTAGAACTATCTGATCGTGCTGTTCGCGCTCCAGTAACTGACCCAACCAGCGTCAATATGGAGCTTCCTACTCAAACTGCTCGTGCTAACAAAATTCTATCTTTTGATACTGAAGGTAATGTTTCTGTTGAGTCGGCTGAAGTTCTCGCTGGTGCCGCTATTGTCGGTGCTAACTTTACAAACAACGTCTTTACTGGCACAGGTGCTCAAACAGCGTTCACTCTAACCGTAGCTCCCGGCTCAAAGAATAACGCCCAAGTCTATATTGACGGCGTTTATCAGCTTAAATCCAGCTTCTCCGTATCCGGCACAACGCTGACATTTACTGAGGCTCCACCGCTTAACGCTCAGATCGAAGTCGTTATCGGTAATGCCATTGATACGCTTGATGCTGACAGTGGCAACATCAATTACAACCAAGGCAGTGCTGGCGCTCAGACCCGAACAGTAGAGAACAAGCTGCAAGAGTCAGTCTCAGTTAAAGACTTCGGAGCAGTAGGCGACTATAATACTGGATCATCAAGCGGTACTGAAAACTCATCTGATTTTAACGAAACAATCGCTGCTGCAAGTGGCTTAATATATGTTCCATCTGGGTCATACAAAAACAGTACAACCGCAGGCTCAACTATAACTTACTATGGTGATGGAGTTGTTTACAGCGGCTCTGGAGCAACTTTGAATAATCGCTACCACAGGGTAGGTAATATCGGTGGTACTCCAGATAAAAATCACTTTAGCATTGGCTGTATTCCAAGAAGTTCTGGTGGTACGTTCTCATTGCTTGATGATGCTGGTCATACCCCAATGAACGCAACATCTGTTACACAACCAGATGCCTATACATTTAGAGTAAATTACTCACGAACAGCCAGTAAAATTAATACATTTATTGTGGGAGCAGATGATGCGTTGGCTCCATATGGAGTTGTTGCTGGTGGAGATGTTGGGACAAGCTATGCAAATGTTAAAGCCGCTGCGCCTCTAAACTTTTATGTAGAAGGTGGCGGTACTGTAACAACAACACCTGTTTGGGACGGATCAATTACTGCATCTTTTTCGTCTAATGTTTTAACTATCACACACCCGTCTGTTGCTGACATTGCTGACGCAGTAAATGTAACTTGTATTAATGGTACGAGACTAACTGTGCCTTTTGTAAGCTGGGATGCATCTAGTGTTGTTATTAAGATCATGGATGATTTGAACGGATATGTAAATTATAACGGTTCAGCTTGGGTCTGGAATACATCACTTTCAAACAATGTTGATAGCCCTTCGGCGTTTACATGGACAGCAGGTAATAACCTTAGAGTTACTCATGTTGATGCGGGTGCAAGTTACAACGTTCAATTAACCTCGCATCAAGGTGGATATGTTCCTGTTGTTGAGGATATTGCGTCAACGTACTTTGAAGTCGGTTTTTATGACTGGACTGGAACAAAAGTCACAACAGAAGATACAGATATGAAATTCTGGTATCGGAGAAATTTTGATGTTCATAGCAAGATGGACAGCGCAACAACTTTCTCTGTTCGCAGAGGTCATGCTGTTGTTCCTGTTGCAAACTGGTCAAATGTCGCAGGAAATAATTTCTGGGTATATGCAGATATGGAGTCCTAAAGATGACTATTAAGCAGCAAGGCGGCATTTTTGGTCGTAATCCATCGTTTAATGATGTTGACGTTGAGAATGTTGACGTTGAGAATATTGACATAAGTGTTGGCACTGTAACTGGGAACTTAACACTTAATGGTTCTGGCTCTGGAAATGGCCTAATTAAAAATTCTGGAACTGGATTTGGTGTTGGCACTGACCGATGGATTGGAGCTGATGGTAGTGATGATGCTTGGTTTTTTAACGTTCCAACTGGTGGCCAGCATTACTTTGCAATTAATAATTCAAACAAACTTTCTATTTCTGGCAACGATGTAAATGTTCTTCTTGGCAACCTAGTCATAGGTACATCAGGTAAAGGCATCGACTTCTCAGCCACTTCAGATGCTTCAGGTTCTACAAGTGAACTATTCGACGACTATGAAGAGGGAACGTGGACAGGTAAGATTGCAGATGCAGCATCTAGCGGAAACGAAAGCTCCTCTACTGTTTATGGTAATTATGTCAAAATAGGTAATATGGTTTATGTGGATTTTAATGTATCAAATATCGATACTACTGGCCTCACTTCAGGCAATGATGTTTATATCACAGGTCTTCCGTTTACTTCAGCATCAGTGAGTGGCTCAGCATATTACTCTGGCACTGTAGTTACTAGCGTCGTGACATTTTCAAATGAACCTATTTTGTTTATGTTTGAGAACGCAACAAGTCTTTTACTAAATGAAAACAGAAGTGCTAGTGGGTCAGATTTTATTGTTGTTTCTGAATTAAGTTCAGGTGTTTCTGATATTCATGGCAACCTTTGTTATCGTGCAGCGTAATAATGCGTAAGCACTGCTTGGAGCAAATAAAAGGAAACTACAATGGCTCTTACTAAAGTATTCAATAGAATGGCAGATGATTTTGTCATTGGAGATGATGGTAGAAAATATAGAGTAGTTTCTTGTGTCCTTCGACAAAACAGCGATAGTTCTGGTTGGTATGTTATTGATGATGCAGATCACCGCCCTGTTGGTCTTGACTCGGTTACACCTGTTACGGAGTCTGATGGAAACATAATTTTAAATTATAGTTTTACAGGGCAGAAAATTGGAAGTCTTTTAGTCACTCCTGACGAAGGATATGCAAACGGCAATCTATCTTTTGGTGCTAGTGTAGGTAATTCAAGCGCAATTATTTCATTATACCATCCATTCTGGGCAAGAACGAGTGGAACAGCTGTTGTGGCTCATTCGTACTTTGGCCCTATGGCATCTAGTGCAGCTTTGACCGATGGTGAATGGTATGCTGAATATACCATTGCGGATGGCACTTGGGTATTTACTCACGCATCAGAAACCCATAGTGACTCAACTGGCTCTGTTGTAGCAATCGAGGGGTTTGGAGATGACACAACAGGGTCTCCGTATGAAACAACGTCACGATCTAAAACAAGTTTTACAGTAGAAACACGTCAGCAAATTCATGGTAAAACAAATGGTGCTACTACTATTCTTACTGATAATTCTGGAACATTCACTGGATCATGGAATGGCACAGATACTTGGACGATAACGCATCCTACATCAGCAAGTGCTAATGATGTGATTGTAAGTTGTGTAGACCCACAATACACCGCAGGTATTCAGTCATCTACCACAACCCAGTTTACTGTGAAGTTTTATGATGTTGCAACTGGCACAGCTTATACTGGAGGCACTATCCCAAGTAATATTTACTTTATGAGAGGTGGTGTTGCTGCTTGTGATATAACTGGTAGCACTAAGTTTAAAGCAGAGAGACTCGGTAAGTGCAAAGTGGATGCACAATATGTTTCTGGCGCTTCATCAAATTTGTGGGTGCAAGGTTTATTTGAAATTTAATGCGCCTTGAGCGTGGACAGTCCTAAAGCCAAAGGAGATAAACAATGGCACTGACTAAAGAAACAAAGAACGACAAGATCGAGATACTAAACTTAGCTGCGGGTTATTCTGTAGTTCAGGTTCGCACAGCTACAATAATTGCTGAAGACGGTACTGAGATCAGCCGTACCTTCCATCGTCATGTGGTAATGCCTGACGCAGACTTAACTGCTGAAGATGCAGACGTGGCAGCGATTGCAGGTCAAGTGTTCACAGACGCAGTGAAGGTTGCTTACGCTGCTCACCTATACACTCAGGCATCATAATGATGCCGCCCGGAATGAGCATGTGGTCAACACCTGACCTAGTGACAGCCGGGTTAATTGTGCTATTGATAATCTTGGTTTTGAGGAAAAGCTAATGAACCAAGACGATATTCGCATCTTTGATTGGGGAAGTTTAGGCATTACAGCAGCAGCTTTAATGGAGTGGCTACCTGCCCTGTCAGCGGCCCTATCGGCGATATGGTTCGGTTTGAGAATAGTTCAGACGATTCGTGAGATGAGGAATGATGGACGGCGCGATTGATATCCGCCTCATCGTCACACTTCTTGGAGTAGCCGCTAGTATCTTTGGTGGTGCTGCTGTAGCAAAGATGAGGATCAAGGATTTACAAGAACATATTGCTGAAAT
>Ga0129324_10000914_pt1 | contig 20150 bp, 19 predicted proteins | sample CPBDNA_7_FD_96879 | JGI IMG/M metagenome (GOLD analysis project Ga0129324, IMG submission 96879) | Freshwater to marine salinity gradient microbial communities from Chesapeake Bay, USA - CPBay_Spr_15_0.2_DNA | ecosystem: Environmental > Aquatic > Marine > Coastal | place: USA: Chesapeake Bay... | reverse complement strand
TAAACGTAAGAAAAATCTTCACGGCGAAAATAAGATTAAAAAAATGCTACGTGGTATTAACGCCAGCGCCATTCTAAAAGATACTGCATTGGATCTTTAAAGATAAAGACTGAAACGTCTTAATCTATCAACAGTTGCTGAACATTAAGATCATCCACATAAATGGCGGCTGTATGCTGGCTTTAACTAAGGATAGGCATGGTCATTTATTTCTTTACTAGGAATTTAGTCGTATTTTTGATCGCGTCAATTATTTCAGGTTGATATTCAACCATCACCTCGTTTGCTGCGCTTTCATCTAAAGGTAGATCCATTTTGTTCGTTGGTGACCAATTACCAAATGCATTGTTAGAATAAGAAATGCGATATTTCATCGAGTCCGTGATTAAACCAATGGAATGCCAATCGCTTGTGACTATATATTTCCTGCTACTTTCATTAAGAATATTTTCACCGAGCGAGTAATGAGAACTGTCTGCACTTGCTCCGAGCTTTTGTAACAATGTAGTTGAAATATCCATATGACTTGTTGTTTTTGTATATTCGGTATGAGATTGTCCTGGAACCCACATTACTAAAGGGACATGCACTTGTTCTTCAACAAAGCTAGAGTTATGTCCCCAAAACCCTTTCTCCATAAACTCTTCTCCATGATCCCCCGTTACGACGATGATCGTATTATCGAGCAATCCTTCTTTTTCAATCTGATCGTAGATTCTTCCTAATTGCACATCTACCCAATGTGCTGAATTCGTATATCGATTTTTTAGTTCCCCTATTTTAGGAAGAAGCGATTTTCGACTAACGCCCCAATAGTTAAAATCTTTAAGATACGGCTCTGCAATCACACGCTCATCAGGAAAATCATATCTTGCATGCGTCGATTCAAAAAAGAAAAAACTCATAAATGGTTTATTTTTATCTCTCGACTTAATAAACCTTATAAAATCGGTAGCGTTTTGTTCGTCTCTTTGGAATGGTTTTTTGGCGTCATCTGCCTCATATAATTGAGAAAGCGGAATCCTTGAAAAAAGCGTCTTATTAAACTCTGGATAAGAAAATTTAGCACTTGTCCGGATATCAAATTCATAATTCAAGTCTATTAAACGATCAATGAGTAGCGGAGACTTATTGTTGTATAAAAAACTATTCCAATAACTCCCATAAAGACCATAAAACATACCAAACAGGCCCTCTCTTGTCCCATTACCACTAGAGTAATGGTTTTTAAAGAATAAACCTTTTTGAGCGAAACGCCAGGTATTAGGCATATACGCTGGATCCAAACGGTCCCAACGCAGTGACTCAGCCACTAGAACGACAATATTCATCGGCTGATCAACAGGCTCAAATTGGATGGGCGCTAAGGGATACTTAATACTCGAAGTGCCGATCGATAACTTTGTACCAGCTGTACGAACGGATTGAATACCAAAATATTTTTCAGCCGCACCTCTAAAAGTCACATTTCGATGAAATGGATAGGACTTCGCAGTAGAAAGCACTTCACCTACGTTATAAATATCGGCAACGCCATACATCAACATTTGAGAGATCACAACAACCATAAAAAAACTTGCTATTCGGCGTACAGAATAGTGCCAATATTGCTTATTCACACAATAGACGGACAACATCCAAATAAGCGCATTGACCAATAGACCAAACAAAAATGATAACCCAGCAGAGAAGTAGGCATCATTACCTGAGCCTAATGAAGACGTACCACCTTTAGTCGTAATTAAATTCCACACAAACCCATTGAAATGGAAGTTATACAAATCGTAAATCATTAAATCCGTTACAAGAAATAACATCACCAAACTGGTCAGTGGGATCGTAATGAACGCTATGGACTTAACGCTGATATTAAAAAACTTTGCTGCAAGGTAGGCTGGTAACAAAACCAAAGCAACATAGATAAAACTATAGGCAATCCAAGTAGCAATAGAAAAAACGAGAGATGAATTCAGGCTAAAACCATTAGCTCCATGAACAAAAAATCCCCATGTAACTGTCATCATTTGAAAAACACTCAAAATCAAGACCAAGGAGAATATAGCTGGATTGTTAAGACTCGTTTTCATTTTTTGTTTCATACCCATCGCATTCAGTAAGGATTAATAAATAAGAGATTGAACATTGTGAACAACGTTAATTTGATGCGTTTGACAAAACACTTTCCAATCTGGCACATCAGTCCAGCTACTCAGAAACACAAAATCAAGGCCAGCGCGGGTTGAAGACTCATAATCGTATTTGCTATCGCCAATAAACAAAGCAGGAAAGATAATATTGCCATTCTCTTTTTCGCGCTTAAGAATTTCATCTTTATTGGCAGGACTGCCAAACAAACCGCTATCAAACAAATGGGCAAGCGCTCGCTTTTCAAACAAATCGCGGATTTCTTGTTGGTCTCCACCAGAAACCACCATCCATTTTGCCTCGGGTGTTTGGTCGCGCAAGGCTTGCAAGCCGTCCGCGATTTTGCAACGCATTAAGCCTTTTTTGACGGCTAGGCTGAATGCGTCCAGGTATTCTTGCACCTCGGCTTGCGTCGGTTCTTTTTTTAATACCTCTTTGATATACCAGACAAATTTAGGATATCGAGAGATTCCACCAAATTCAACATGATGATCAACCAACGCCTGCGCTTGCGCATCTGTCGCACCTAATTTCTTAGCTGTACGAAAGTAAGAATCAATTTTTGTAATATTGGAATCAAGAACAACACCATCGCAATCAAACACGATGGTTTTGTATTTTGCTACGTTTATGTCCAAAGTTGTTTTATCCCTTAATAAATGAGGTGATGACGATGCTTGATTATTTTATGGTATACAAAAAAAAGTTTTGCACGTTAAAGCACAAAACTTTATTTAAAATACCACTCATGACTTAAGCAGGCTTAATCGCACTCGCTTCTTTTGCTAATTTTGTAATTTGCGCCCAATCTTTATTCGCAACCGCGTCAGCAGGTGTTAACCAAGTGCCGCCACAAACAACAACATTCGGCAAGGCTAAAAACTCAGGCGCAGATTCCACTTTCACCCCACCCGTTGGGCAGAACATGACATCGGCAAAAGGACCCGCAAAACCTTTAAGTAAGTTGATGCCGCCAACAGCAACCGCTGGAAATAATTTTAAAAAGTAGTAATCATCAGCGTTCGCCATCATAATTTCTGAGCCTGTCGATACACCAGGTAACAATGGCAAACCGATTTGTCGCGCATATTGTCCCAGCTCCGCCGTATAGCCTGGACTAACCGCAAATTGACAGCCTGCATCTAATGAGTTTTTGGCATCTTGCAAGTTGCGGACGGTTCCTGAACCTAAAATCGCATCTGGCACATGCTGAGCGATTTGCTCCATTGCTTGCAAAGCCACTGGTGAACGCAATGTAACCTCCAGCACTTTAATACCACCTTCAAGCAATGCTTCAGCCATCGGCACCGCATCTTCTACTTTGTTAATCACAATCACCGGGATGACTGGTCCTTCTTTGGCCAAATCTAATGTATTCATATTTTTCTCTATCGTTTATTTAATAAATGCTTCATCAATTCACTGCAAACTTGGCTGCAGCGCCGTCGCTGTTTGCGTTTGTTGGCTAAAGTTACAGCCAGGTAATAGCGCCCTCTTCAGCCGATAAGACATTCTTGCGCATACCACCAAAAAGCTCACGTCCAATACCATGTTCGTTAGCATGTCGTTTTTCATCAGACAAGGTTTCAACTACACGCTCGTCCCATTCATCCTCATCCACCAGCACATTCACCATACCGACCTTTGCATTCAACCGGATAATATCACCCGTGCGCACTTTAGCTAAAGCACCGCCAGCAGAAGCCTCTGGGCTCAAATGAATGGCAGCAGGAATCTTACCTGAAGCGCCACTCATGCGACCATCTGTCACAATAGCGACCATAAACCCTTTGTTTTGCAACACAGCCATCGGCGGTGTCAACTTATGCAATTCTGGCATCCCATTGGCTTTTGGACCTTGGAAACGAACAACGGCAACAAAATCTCTTTCTAACTCACCGCGATCAAATGCAGCTAACAATTCCTCTTGTGCATCAAACACAATCGCTGGCGCCTCAATAATATGACGATCTTCTGGCACTGCAGAAATCTTAATCACACTGCGACCTAAATTACCCTTCAATAAACGCAAACCACCAGACTCATCAAAGGGATGTTCAGCCGTTCTCACAATCAGCTCGTCTGGACTCTCTTTTGGTAACTCTTTCCAAACTAATTGATCATTTTCCTTGCTTGGCACCTTAGCGTAGTCACGCAAACCGCCATAAGCAACAGTAAAGACATCTGGATACATATAGCCAGCATCAATTAACTCGCGAATGATAAACGCTGGTCCGCCTGCATTTTGGAATTGATTCACATCTGCTTTGCCGTTTGGATACACACTAGCCAATAGTGGTGTTGTTTTCGCCAAATGGTAAAAATCGGTCCAATCAATGATGATGCCTGCGGCGCGCGCAATCGCCACCCAATGAATCAAATGGTTGGTTGAGCCACCAGTTGCCAACAAGGCCACCATCGCGTTGACGATGACATGCTCGTCAACTAATCGCCCAATCGGCGTATAGTGCGCTTTCTTAGTGTTTTCTAACACCAATTTAACCGCTTCACGAGTCAGCAATTCACGCATACCGTCATGTGGATGAATAAAAGCCGAACCTGGCACATGCAAGCCCATGGCTTCCATTAACATTTGATTACTGTTAGCAGTGCCATAGAATGTGCAAGTTCCTGCACCATGATAAGCAGCTGACTCTGATGCCAACAACGCTTCGCGACCAATCAAACCTTGTGCATACTGCTCACGCACTTTGGATTTAGCCGTATTATCAATACCCGTACTCATAGGCCCCGCTGGCACAAACACACAAGGCAGATGACCAAACTGTAAAGCACCAATTAATAAGCCTGGTACGATTTTATCGCACACCCCTAATAACAAAGCAGCATCGAACACATCATGAGATAAAGCAATCGCCGTACTCATTGCAATCGCATCTCGGCTAAATAAAGACAGCTCCATCCCAGGCTCACCCTGTGTAATCCCATCACACATGGCTGGCACACCACCCGCTACTTGCGCAGTTGCACCATACTTATTGGCCTCGTGTTTAATAATGTCTGGATAAGTTGCGTATGGCTGATGCGCTGACAACATGTCGTTATAAGCGGTAACAATGCCGATATTCGGCGCTTTTTCTGCCACAATCTTTAATTTATCATTTGCTGGCATGGCCGCAAAAGCATGCGCAACATTGGCACAACCTAAACGGTCTGCGCCACGGCCACGGTTAGCAATTTCTTCCATACGTTGTAAATATGCAGTACGGGTAGGACGACTAACTTCAATAATACGTTCTGTTACTTCTATATGGGATTGTTTCATACTTGATTCAACTCACTAATGGATACTGCCAACTTCGCAGAGGATTTAAAATATTCATTCAATTATCACCTAAAACAGGGATTTTCGTCAAACGACAAAAAAGACTGGTAATATTTTATTGTTAAAAATCAATCAGTTAAAAATGAAAATCACAATTATATTTTAGTAACTAAGATATCCTCCAGCATTAAGTACTCTAAATCACAACCATAAAACATATTTAAAGCATCAGCTGGACTGCAAATCATCGGCTCGCCACGTCGATTTAAAGAAGTATTCAATACAACGGCATTACCGCGCAACTTTTCTAGATGCGCAATCAAAGCATAGTATCGTGGATTCGTTTCGCGTGTGACCACTTGCGCCCTAGCCGTCCCGTCCTCATGCACCACCTCTGGAATACGTTCATTCCAAGCGGGGTTCACATCAAAAGTAAAGGTCATATAAGGTGCAGGATGCTTCGTTTGCAGTAAATCCTCCGCCACGGTGTCCAACATACTCGGGCAAAATGGTCGCCACCGTTCGCGATACTTAATTTGCGCGTTAATTCGATCAGCAACCCCAGGGAAACTTGGATCACCTAAGATACTACGGCAGCCAAGTGAACGAGGACCAAACTCCATTCGCCCTTGGAACCAAGCGAGCGGATGACCCGCAGCGAGCAGCTCTGCTGCTTTTTTGGGACCATCCTCAACTTTGGTAAAAATCGGTTTTTGGTCATGCGCTTCACAAGCAGCAATACACGCTTCATTCGTGAATGAAGGGCCTAAATAAACATGTTCCATTTTATGGATCGTTTCACCCGCCAAGTGCGCCGCGTAGGTCGCTGCACCCAAAGAAGTCCCGTTATCACCTGACGCTGGCTGCACAAACAGCTCTTTGACAGACGGCAAGCCGATAATGCGCTGATTGAGCTTAACATTCAGCGCAACGCCCCCTGCCATGACAATCTTACCAGTCTCGCGAATGATATCACCGAGATAATACTCAATCATCTCTAGCGCCAGCTTCTCAAGCAAAGCCTGAATAGATGCGGCGTAATGAATGTAAGGGTCATCAATTTCATCCCCTTGGCGTTTAGGGCCTAAGCGTTCAACCAAAGCCGGCGTGAAATAATAACCTTTACCATTTTCCTTGTACCGTCGCAAACCAACCACGTTAACGAGTTTAGTATTGACAATCAACTCACCGTTCTCAAACTTGGCTAAATCAGATAAGTCATATTTGCTGGCATCGCCATATGGCGCCATACCCATCACTTTAAACTCGCCATCCAACATATCAAAGCCGAGATACTCGGTCATCGCACCATAAAGCCCGCCCAGTGAGTCGGGGTCATAAAACTCTTTGATTTTATGAATCTTGCCGTTTTCTCCATAACCAAAGAAAGTCGTCGCATATTCCCCTTTGCCATCAATCCCAACAATCGCAGTTTTTTCTGTGTATCCACTTAAATGATAAGCGCTAGAAGCATGGGCTAAATGATGCTCAACTGGAACAAACTTTGCATTGGTCAGACCCAACTCAGCCATCAAAGCAAGAGAGCGATTACGATTGCGTCTAAAGCGACGATTGCCATTAAAAATCGCATCTAAAGCACGGTCAGGCGCATACCAGTGACGCTTGGCAAAATGCCAGCGCGCATTCGTACTTAATGGAATTTCAGCATAAGGAAAAGCAACAATATCAACATCCTCAGGCTTAACCCCTGCTTGCTTCAAGCAAAACTTGGCCGCCTCGTAAGGAAATTGATTCTTCGCATGCTTATCTCGAATAAACCGCTCTTCTTCTGCCGCAGCAATTATTTTTCCATCAACTAAAATAGCGGCTGATGCGTCATGGCTTAAAGCGCCAGATAAACCCAATACAATCATGTTTTTTAACTCTATGTAATTATTCTAAGATTTTTGCAGCTTTCAAAGGCGCCTGTTCTGTATAAACCACTTTAAACGCCTCAACATACGCATTATACAGTGTAGGCGTATCTTTCCAATTTTGCATAAAGCGTTTAAGGTCGCGAACATGATGATTTTGCGCAAAAAAACGTGAGCGATGTTGCCGCATACTATCCAAATCAATCAGCAACGGACAACCATCGGAAAGCACCTTGATATTACTTGCTTTCATATCGCCATGAGAGAGTTTCAACAAATACAGCCGATAAAATAACTCAGCCATCTGCTGGACGGATTGCGCCCGTCGGTCTGGATGCTGCGTCTGCTGAAAAAACTCAGCCACATCAGGCGCATCAACAAAAAGCGTAACAAAGTAAGCTTTACCCCTTAAAAACCCAAACATCCGCCGCTCTACCAGCGCCACAGGCGTAGCTGTTTTAATCCCCAAAAGCATTAACCGATGGGCATTTGCCCAAGAGATTGCCGCACGACTTGGACGCAACATTCTACTTAAATAATGCCCAACACTTTTCATGTTATAGCGTTTAATCACAACATGAGCACCATCAAGCTTCGTATCAAATACCGTGCAAGTGTTACCATTCTTAATTAAACAATCTTGGGTCAAATATTGATCTAAACCCGCCATCTTCAGCATAGGTGCAAGATGAGCAAAATGGCGACGCACGGCTACAAAACTACCTTGGTGTTGATTCACATTCACATCAGTACACTGCCTAAACACTTTTTGCTCAGCATACCGAGCGGCTACCCTGGCCTGCACCTTGCGCACGGATAGCTTTAATCGCTGCAGCACAATAGCAGGCAAATCATATGCAGACTGATAACATTGCAACAACTGACCACACCAACTTTCAACCTCCAAAATATCCATTTTAGAAAGTAAAACAGTTAAATTCTCCGCCATTTTGCGTGCACTTAAATGTCGATAAGCTCTCACTCCATCGCCATCCAAAGTATAAATCACATGATCTTTCACCAAAAAATTCTTAAGATAACAATCCGTCTGAATCAAGCCAGCATGATGATGTTGTGCAATGGTCTGCACAAGCAGTGTCATTAACTGCAATCGTTCTCTTGCCGAAAACCGAGCATAAGCGAGCTCAACAGTTTCACCCCCCTCAATCGCTTGATAAATCAAAACAACGGCCTGCGTTGAAGCGAGCTGATGTGAAGCCAGCAACCGAGGCGTAGCTACATCAGCCTGCATCAGCCATTGAACACCTTTTTTATCTCGATCGGCGTATTGCTGCGACTGGTTCCCTAAAAAAATCTTGGCATAAACCCGCTGTTGCTGCCAAAAGCCGCTACAAACAACCCGCTTACCAGGCACAACACGAACAACCTCCAACTCCAGTAAATCGCTGGCACAATCCAACTCAATTCTTGGAATATGCTGTCCAAGTGATTGCAATGTTGTCAATAAATTTAAATGGTTTGTCATGATTCCTGCTCTCAGTTTAGCGCGCATTTCTCGCCTTCAGCCAACCATACTATCGCTTCAACGAAGATCGCGCTGAACGCCTAAGGATCAATCGCAACAGTAATTTCAACCCTTTATTCAACTGATTAACCTGAAAATAATGCAAAAAGAAAGCAAGCTTCTGCGTCCGCGTCCAGACATCCAAATGTCGATTCAGCGCAGACAAATCAAAATAACTACGATATAAAAACAAAAGACCGAACCTGGCTTTTTCTAAATCAATAAATGCAACCTCAGGGTGGGTTGCTGCATTTTTGACAAAAATATGTTTAGGGTATAAAGCGCGATGCGTCAAACCAGCGGCATGCAATCGCCGCACCGCCAGCGCAATCGCTTTAATCAAGTTTTGCTTTTGCTGATAAGTGCTCTGGCTTTTATTTTGCCAATCCTCCATCACCCAATCTAAAGGCGAAAATCCAACTAAAGCCTCAGTGACCAAGATCGCACAAGCGTTGTTATGAACGTAATCTTCGCCATAAAAAACCACTTTGGGCGCCGCAATTTGGCAAGAAGACAAATAAGTCAAGCGCTTAAACTCTCGACGAAAAGTTGGCTCACCACGGATAGGGTGAAGCAAGGTTTTTCTACCGTGATTTTGTTGCTTTTTGACAAACACATTCAAATCGCCCGCCCCATCAGACAAAATCAGCTGCCCGACACCACTCCAGCCACCACGTCGCTGATTAGGCACTTCAAACCAATCAATCTCTTTTAGCCACAAAGGCAAAAATCCATCTAATTGGTGCGCTGCAAAAATTTGCTGGTAACGTTCTGCTTGAAACAAAGGCTTATTCTCACGGGTTAATGAAAATGAAATTATAGCAGTCATTAATCGCGGAAGGACGACTTAGCCTTGTTTCCGATTATAATGCGCTTAGAATGATTAAACTGATGTTAAAACTGCTCGCTTCACTCCCTTTACCGCTATTGCACTGGCTAGGCAGCGCCTTAGGTCATATCCTTTTTTTGAGTGCCAAAAAAGCAAAATTACGAACCATTAAAAACATGCAGCAAAGCGGTCTTTTTGCTGACCCCATCGCGGACGCAGTCAACAAAAGCTTTATCTCCCTAGGAAAAGCCATCTTAGAAACCCCCTATATATGGGGCAAAGACAACCAAACCATTGCAAAATTAATGCAAAACGTCAAAGGCTGGGAAACAGTTGAAGCGGCCATCAAAGCTAAAAAAGGCATTATTTTTTTAACCCCACACATGGGTTGCTTTGAAATCACCTCACTGTATTTTGCATTACATCACCCCATCACCGTGCTTTATCGGCCTCCCAAACAAAAATGGATGCGCCCATTAGTTGCAGGCCGCGCCCGTAACAACATCACCCTGGCTGAAGCCAATGCAAACGGCGTTAGACAACTATTAAAAGCCTTAAAAAAAGGGGAAGCGATTGGCATCCTACCTGACCAAGCACCACGTCATGGCGAAGGTGAGTGGGCCGACTTTTTCCAAAAACCAGCCTACACCATGACCTTAGCAAGCAAGCTATCCAGCAAAACACAAGCAGCTGTCATTATGGCCTATGGCGAGCGTTTAAATCACGGAAAAGGATACACACTCCACCTAACAGCCATCGACAGCATTGACACCCCATCATTACTCAACAAAGCCATTGAACAGCAAATCAAACAACAGCCCAGTCAATATTACTGGAACTATAAACGCTACAAAACCAATCGAAAATCTAAAGCAAAGTTAACCTAAAGCGATTCGCTCAAGCAGCACATCATTCATGCGTTAACTGACGCTCATCACGCAATTTTGCCTGAAACTTCTGGCTATTATATTTGGCATACAGCTTAAGCGATCTCGCCACCACTTTCTGCCAAAACACAACACTCTGGGGCTGATAATAAAATTGAAACCGCAACAAGTCTCTGGTGCTCAAACCGATATCCATACTAGAAAAATACAACGCAGCGATATCCTTCAAGTTCCCATTAAAAGAAGGCGTCTCCTGCACCATCACCCGATGTAAATCAATCAAATACAAATGAATAGCTGGCAATGTTTGCCGATCAAGACATAAATGGCATAAATAAAAGTCACGATGATTGACGCCATTTTCATGAATAGTGCGTGCTAATTTAGCAACCGCCATAATCAAATGCCGTTTAAACTTTGGCTCTGGCGGGTTAGATTGCCAATCCGCACATAAATCCTCCAAAGACACAATATCACCCAAGTCTTCCGTCATCACAAAAGACTGCAACCGCGCTGGATTAAAACCACGCTGACCATAGCCAACCAAAGGCGTAGTGGCAATACCCAACTCAGTGATTGTTTCAATGGCATGCACCTCAGTCATCGCACTCAATATCGGCTTCTTGAATGCCATCAAATTCTTAATAATTTCCAACCAGCCAACACCAAAATGTTGCTTTACAAAATAGCTTTTTCCCTGCAACGCAACTCTACTCGTTTTACGTCCAGGAACCACTCTAAACGCTTCTCCACGCAAGCGCATAACTTGATCAAACACCACGGACTCATCGGCCGCCTGAAAAAAACCGCGCACAGTAGCCGACAACTTAATCAGCATTGTTTGATGAATGGTCATACTGGCCATCACTCCCTCTTGCTTTTTTCTCCTCAGCCAATCGAATCAAAATCATCGCCTCTGCACTACCATCATTAGCTTGCATAATGGCTTGGGTATACGCCAGCCCATTACGCCCCCAATCTGGCTTCGATACAACCGCTAAATCTAACGCAGTTCGCATCTGCAAAAATTCAGCATTAAAAACCGCCTGCTCAAAAGGCATGGCCGAAACCAACCCAGCATTACCCTCTGCCACATGGTTAGCATAACCACAGCTTGCAGTCACCAGCATCGGCGTGCCACAAGCCATCCCCTCTAAAATCACCAAACCCGTATTTTCTCTATAAGCTGGATGCACACAGACATCAGCACCCTGCATCAACTGTGGAATATCCGACCGTCCCTTAGCAATAACAACCTGCTTTGCAAGGCCTAATTGACTGGCCATGGCTTGAAACTTCTTAGGGTTATCTTGACCAACAGCAACCAACCGCGTCCTACGGCGCAACTGCTCTGGCAAAGCGGCCAAAGCCAAAATAGCGCGGTCCAAGCCCTTCATTGCAAAACCAGACCCTGTCAGCAAAAAGACAAAATCCGTTTCAGCAAACTGAAAAACACTTCTTAAATGCTGCCGCATTTGCGCTCGATTGCCCAAGGTGAAACGCGCGGGGGATAAATAAGGTGGAATATAGTGAAAGCGAACATCTTGAAGCCCATACCATTTTTGGAAATGCGGCTTTTCTGTTAAAGCAACGGCCAACACATGGGTAGATGCCTCAGCAGAAAAAATCGACTTTTCGCAAGCCAAAAACCAACGCGTTCTAGGCATCCAGCGATAAAAGAATCCACGTTGCGTATGTGCCCGCTCAACAAAGCAAGGGTCAGCAGCAAAATGCGCATCCAACCCCGCCATACGATTGTACCCAAAAATATAATCAAACTGGCCTAAGCTAATTAAATTAAAAGTCGCTTTAATAAATCGCTGATATCGGCGGTAGTTAAACCAGCCCTGCTGTGGCAAAACGTGAATCGCCAAGCCTCTAGGTATTTCGCCCTGCCAACTTAAAGTAAACACCTCCACCTGATGGCCGCGCCGCATTAACTCTTCTGCAGTACGCAACATATCGCGTTGCATACCGCCAAAAGGGAAATACTTAAAAATAATCAATGCAAATTTCAAGACTTGCTTATTCCAACTAGAAAAGTATAGATTGTATGCGAAAATAGCGGCATGAAACGAATTTTGCTCATTAAAACATCCTCTTTAGGCGATGTGATTCACAACTTACCGGTGGTCAATGACATTTTAAAGCACCATCCCGATGCCCATATTGACTGGGTGGTCGAAGAAAGTTTTGCTGACATTCCACGACACCACCCTAACGTTCAATCGATTTTCACCGTCGCGGTCAGACGCTGGCGCAAACAGCTATTTCACAAAAAAACATGGCAAGAAATCCGCGCCTTCAAACAACAAATGGCATTGCACCCCTATGATTTAGTGATTGACACACAAGGCTTGCTCAAAAGCGCCATCCTCTGCACATTTGCAAAAGGCACTAAAATTGGCATGGACAAGCACTCCGCACGAGAAGCCATCGCCAGTTACTGCTACAATCAAACCTACGCAATTGCCCGCCAGCAACACGCCGTTGAACGCAATCGCGCATTAGTCGCCCACGCCTGTGGCTATGCACCGCCAGTGGACCAACCACACTACGGCATCACCGCCACCGCCACCAGCACCATCAAGCTACCCACGCCCTTTGTAATCGGGCTACATGCCACCAGCAAAGAAAGCAAACTATGGCCAACGCCCCACTGGATTGCATTGGCAAAAGCCTTGGCTGAGCGCAACCTCTCACTTGTTTTACCATGGGCCAACCATCCAGAACAAACGCGCGCGCACCAAATAGCAGAAAACCAAACCAATGTGCTAGTCCTGCCTAAACTCACCATTGCCCACTTAGCCTCTGTCATTCAACAAGCCAAACTCGCCATTGGTGTTGATACAGGGCTGTCGCATTTAAGCGCGGCATTAAACATTCCAACCGTAGCCCTTTATACCGACACCCATCCATCGCGCACTGGCGTCATGGCATCGGCCCACAGCAAAGCCATCAACCTTGGCGGCAAACATCAAATACCAAGCGTGACGGCTGTACTTGAAGCCATGCAAGCGGTCACTTAAACCATCCACACAACACCAGCCTACACCCATACAACCGCATAAAAGCGCATAAAAATGACAGCCCATGGCTTGAAATTTTTTACAGCAACTCCATATAAGCCACAAACAACACTTTACCGTATAGGAAAAACAATGGCAGACGAACAAAATACACCAGAAGAAATAACTGAAGAAGTAACAGAACAACAAGCAGAATCAACCCAAACGCCACCCGAGGCCAGCTCGCCAGAAGCGCAAATTGAAGCCTTACAAGCGGCCTTAGAAGAAGCCAAAGCGCAAGTACTCTACGTAAAAGCAGAAGGCGAAAATATGCGTAGACGCTCCTTTGAAGACATAGACAAAGCACGCAAATTTGCACTTGAAAAATTCAGCAATGAACTATTAGCGGTCAAAGACAGTTTAGATGCAGCACTTACTGTCGAAAACGCAACCCTAGAAAGCTACAAAGATGGTGTGGAATTAACGGCAAAACAGCTACTCAGTGTTTTTGAAAAATTCAACATCGCTGAACTCAACCCTGTTGAAGAAAAATTTAATCCGAATCAACATCAAGCGATTAGCGCCATTGAATCCGAAGGCGAGCCGAATACCGTACTATCCGTATTACAAAAAGGCTACACCTTAAATGAGCGCGTCCTACGCCCGGCTTTAGTTGTTGTTTCAAAAACAAAATAAACCATGCGTAACATAGCCCTTAACGCAATAGGGACTTGAAAAAGTAAAGATTGACCCAATCATGCAATCAAAGCAGTAAAACCAAACACAACGAAAAGTACATATTTTTTAAATAGATTATCGAAATAAAAGGAACAAACATCATGGGTAAAATTATTGGTATTGACTTAGGCACAACAAACTCTTGTGTTTCAGTAATGGAAGGTGGAAAACCACGCGTCATTGAAAACGCAGAAGGCACCCGCACAACACCCTCCATCATTGCCTATCAAGAAGACGGCGAAATCTTAGCTGGCGCACCCGCTAAACGCCAAGCGGTCACCAATCCAGAAAACACGCTTTATGCTGTCAAGCGACTCATTGGCCGTCGCTTTGATGAGCAAGCCGTGCAAAAAGACATTAAATTAATGCCTTACAAAATTGTAAAAGCCGACAACGGCGATGCTTGGGTTGAAGTCCGTGGCGAAAAAATGGCGCCACCACAAGTCTCAGCCGAAGTATTACGCAAGATGAAAAAAACAGCAGAAGACTACCTAGGTGAAGAAGTCACTGAAGCGGTCATTACCGTACCAGCTTACTTTAACGACAGCCAACGTCAAGCCACTAAAGATGCTGGCCGTATTGCAGGCCTAGAAGTCAAACGGATTATCAACGAACCAACAGCGGCTGCATTAGCCTTTGGTTTAGACAAACAAGAAGGCGACCGCAAAATTGCCGTATACGATTTAGGTGGCGGCACCTTTGACGTATCCATCATTGAAATTTCTAGCATTGACGGCGAGCACCAATTTGAAGTCCTTTCGACTAACGGCGACACCTTCTTAGGTGGCGAAGACTTTGATAATCGCATCATTGACTTTTTAGCCGATGAATTCAAAAAAGACAACAACGGCTTAGATTTACGCAACGACTTATTGGCGAAACAACGTCTAAAAGAAGCCGCTGAAAAAGCGAAGATTGAGCTATCTTCTAGCACACAAACAGAAGTTAACTTACCTTACATTACCGCTGATGCAACTGGTCCCAAACACTTAGTCGTAAAAATCACCCGCTCTAAATTTGAAAGCATGGTAGAAGACTTAATTGAACGGACGATGGCACCATGTACAACCGCCATGAAAGACGCGGGTGTTTCAGCCGCTGACATTACAGACGTGATTTTAGTTGGTGGTCAAAGCCGCATGCCTAAAGTACAAGCCAAAGTTCAAGAGATTTTTGGCAAAGAACCGCGTAAAGACGTCAACCCAGACGAAGCCGTTGCAGTCGGCGCCTCTATCCAAGGCGGCGTACTACAAGGCGACGTAAAAGACGTATTACTACTAGACGTCACACCATTATCACTAGGTATTGAAACACTCGGCGGCGTGATGACCAAACTCATCAAAAAGAACACAACGATTCCAACAAAAGCATCGCAAGTATTCTCAACAGCCGAAGACAACCAAAACGCAGTCACCATTCAAGTACTACAAGGCGAGCGTGAAATGGCCAATGCCAACAAATCACTAGGTCAATTCAACCTCAGTGACATTCCACCAGCCCCACGTGGTCAACCACAAATTGAAGTGACCTTTGATATTGACGCCAACGGCATCTTGCACGTTTCAGCCAAAGACAAAGCAACTGGCAAAGAAAATAAAATCACCATTAAAGCCAACTCTGGCTTAAGCGAAGAAGAAATTCAACGCATGGAGCAAGACGCTGAAGCACACGCAGAAGAAGACAAAGCGCTACGTGAACGAGTCGATGCACGCAACAGTGCTGACGGCATGGTCCACAGCGTCAAAAAATCACTAGAAGAACATGGTGACAAACTAGAAGCGGACGAAAAAGCTAAAATTGAAGAAGCCATTAAAGACTTAGAAGCCGTGGTAAAAGATGGCGATAAAGAAACCATAGAAGCCAAAACCAATGCCTTAATGGAAGCTTCACAAAAGCTAGGTGAAAAAATCAACGCTGACGCACAAGCACAAGCCAACACCGAAAGCGCACAACCCAACCAAGACGGTGAAAAAACGGTTGACGCTGAAGTCGTTGATGCCGAGTTTGAAGAAGTAAAAAAAGAAGGATAAAAAGCTTAAGTCTAATCAGTCGTTGGCATCGTCATTGATGCCAACGACTTTTAAACGTAAACCAATGCAAGACAACAAAAGACATTTCTTATGGCTGAAAAAAAAGATTTTTATGAAGTATTAGGCGTGAATAAAGACGCGTCAGCAGAGGACATTAAAAAATCCTATCGCAAACTAGCGATGAAATACCACCCTGACCGCAACCCTGACAACGCAAAAGCCGAAGAGCAATTCAAAGAAGCCAAAGAAGCTTACGAGATTCTCTCTGACGACCAAAAACGTGCAGCCTACGACCAATACGGTCATGCTGGCATCAACCCTAACATGGGAGAAGGTGGCGGATTTGGTGGTGCAGGTGGCTTTGGCGACGCCTTCGGCGACATATTTGGCGATATTTTTGGTGGCGGACGTGGTCAACAACGCGCCAATGTTTATCGTGGTGCCGATTTGCGATACAACATGGAAATCTCTCTAGAACAAGCGGCTAAAGGCACAGAAACCAAAATCCGCATTCCAGTCATGTCCACCTGTGAATCATGTAACGGCACTGGCGCAAAAGCTGGAAAATCAGCGACAACATGCGGCACCTGCAGTGGTCATGGTCAAGTCCGCATACAACAAGGCTTTTTCTCTGTTCAACAAACCTGTCCAAAATGTCATGGCACAGGTAAAACCATCGCAAAAGCAGACGAATGTACAAGCTGCCATGGCGACGGCCGAACAAAACAACATAAAACCCTAGCCGTTAAGATTCCTGCTGGCGTAGACGAAGGCGACCGCATTCGCCTATCTGGCGAAGGTGAAGCTGGCGTTAACGGCGGCCCAACTGGTGATTTATACGTCGTTGTGCACCTAAAAAAACACGCTATTTTTGAACGCGATGGCGGCAACCTCCACTGTGAAATGCCGATTAGCATCACAACGGCAGCACTGGGCGGTGAAATTGAAGTCCCCACATTAAGCGGTTCTGCCAAAATGAAAGTACCAGCAGAAACGCAAACAGGCGGCGTATTCAGACTACGTGGCAAAGGCATCAAACCATTGCGTGGCGCCGAAGCTGGCGACTTAATGGTTCATGTCGTGGTTGAAACACCCGTTAAACTCACTGAAAAACAAAAAGACTTACTACGAGAGTTCGAAACAAGCACCCAAGCCGACGCAGGAAAACACAGCCCAAGAAATAAAAGCTGGCTCGATAAAGCAAAAGCGTTTTTTGAATAACCCCCCATCAAGCGCAACACACAACCCATAGGGCGAACAACAATCGCCCTATTTTTTTCTTACAAATCAGTTACATCACAGTCATCAAACTGCAACACTCTCCTGCTATAGTAGCCACTCTTTCAACCAAAGAGGAGAAATAAAATGAATCAAAAGTTCATTCAAAAATCAATCACAACAAGTTTAATGGCTGGCTTAATTGCTTTTAGCAACATCCACGCAAATGCGATGGGCTTCCAAAAAAACATCAACGAAAATGGCTCTGTCAGCCAAAACGGTCTTGTTGTTTCAGACGAAGCATTTTATAAAATGCTAGACCACACCAAACCAACAAAAATCGCACTTACTTTTGGGATGCCAGACCGTATCACCACACTGAACAATGCCAACGGCAGTCAGCAAGGTGTTATTTGGACTTATAAAAAAGCAATCAAAAAAGGCACCGCCAATCTAGATGCAAACTTTGTATTCGTTGCTGGTCAGTTTAAATTTGTCACGCTATCCGATGACTAAATCAACAACCCCATCATCAAAGTGGCCCCATCATCAACTAACAATCGACTAACAGCCACACAAAAAAACCTGCAAATGCAGGTTTTTTTAATGGCCGCACAAACACACACTAGCTAGGATATTCAATCGTACCCGCTTGGATAAACTCGATTTTATAGCCATCAGGGTCCTCGACAAAAGCAATCACAATCGTGCCATGCTTCATCGGCCCCGCCTCGCGAATCACACGGCCACCCTTCGCTTTTACCAACGCACAAGCCTGATAAGCATCCGCCACTTCAATCGCAATATGACCAAAAGCATGACCCATCTCATACGCGCTTTGCCCATAATTGTAAGTTAACTCCAACACCGTATGGTCGCGCTCACCACCATAACCGACAAACGCCAGCGTAAACTCACCATCAGGATAATCATGCTGGCGCAGCAACTGCATCCCCAACACACCCGTATAAAAATCAATCGACCTTTGTAAATGCCCAACTCTCAACATCGTATGTAATAAACGCACGACAATCTCCTATAGACTCGTTAGTTGATAATACTTTAATAATAACTGCTCCTGCGTTTCAACCACCTCAGGATTAAGCGGAATACAATCAATCGGACAAATAGCCACACACTGCGGCGCATCAAAATGTCCGACACACTCAGTGCACAAGTCAGGCTGAATCTCGTAAATTTCTTGCCCCTGAAAAATCGCCTCATTGGGGCACACTGGCTCACAGACATCACAATTAATGCACGCATCGGTAATCATTAAAGCCATGTTAGCGCCGCTTCTGCTCGATAGCGGCAACCACATTAGCAGACACAAACTGCTCGACATCGCCACCCAAAAGCGCAACCTCCCGCACCAAACTAGATGAAACAAACATATACTGCTCACTAGGCGTTAAAAACAACGTTTCCAACTTAGGATACAACTGACGATTCATGCCCGCCAACTGAAACTCATATTCAAAATCACTCGCCGCACGCAAGCCACGGATCACGATTTGCGCACCCTGCGCCTGAACAAACTGCATCAGCAAGCCATCAAAGCCCACCACCTGAATATTCGGCGCATCAAACAAATCCTTTGCCAGCAAAACACGCTCTTCTAAATTAAAAAGCGTACGCTTACTCGTACTACCCGCAACCGCCACAATCACCTCATCAAACAAACGAGCAGCACGGCGCACCACATCTTCATGCCCCAAAGTAATCGGGTCAAATGTACCAGGATAAACAGCAATACGTTTTTTACTCATAATAGCAATCTCAAACTAATTCACATATTTTAACAAATGATAATAAACATGCCCTGCTTTACCTTGCTTCACCACCTGCCAACGCGCACTCGACTCAATCGCATACTCCGCCTCCGCGTACAACAAACCGTTCTCAGCCAAATGCTCACCCAACAAAGGCAACAATCGCTGCAACCACTGCTGATGGTAAGGCGGGTCGCAAAAAATAAGACTAAACCGCTGCCGATGACCAGCCAAAAACTGCATAGCATCCATACACAAAATCTGACACCGATCGGCCTTCAATAACAAATGATTCTCTACTAAAGCGCTGGCAGCAGGCTTTGCCGACTCAACCATCACCACTTGTTTCGCATTGCGCGACAAAGCTTCAAAACCAAAAGCGCCTGTGCCCGCAAAAAGATCCAAACAAATCTGCCCCGTTAAATCCTGCCCCAACCAATTAAAAACCGTTTGCCTCACCCGCTCTGGCGAAGGGCGCAAACCAACCACATCAGGAAACTTAAGCAAACGGCTACGCCAAACACCACCATTAATACGCACAATATTAGACTCACGCTTTTTAGCTTTTACTTGACGCACAATAAACAAGACACAAATGATCAAAAAAGCTATTTTAGCCCAAAACAAGCATTCAACCTCGCTTTAATCATCATACACAAACAGCAAGCCAACATCACCATGGGCAACAGCATAGTCACCTAGCAAATAAAACGATCTATCTGATCATTGTTTGACATAGATCAATGCAATACACACACAAAACCCGTATATTGCAACCCACAATAAAGCACAAATAATTCGTATTAAAAGCCAAAACAAGGATTTAATGAAGCAGTCG
>Ga0129324_10000913_pt1 | contig 20154 bp, 23 predicted proteins | sample CPBDNA_7_FD_96879 | JGI IMG/M metagenome (GOLD analysis project Ga0129324, IMG submission 96879) | Freshwater to marine salinity gradient microbial communities from Chesapeake Bay, USA - CPBay_Spr_15_0.2_DNA | ecosystem: Environmental > Aquatic > Marine > Coastal | place: USA: Chesapeake Bay... | reverse complement strand
ACCATTGCATCCTGTTATTAATATTTTCATATTTTACCTGTATGCTTTTTTTTTAAACGTTTCATAATTAATACTTTTTGTTTTTTTTAAAAAAATATTTAAGGGTATTATTTCGTGGTTATTTTTGTAAAAATTATTTTTAAATAAAAGATTATAACCTAAATTATAACCTTTCATCAATAGATTGGTATCGCAGTTATCTAAATTTTGTAAGTTATGCGATATAATAATTATTACTGTAACTAAAAATGGCAATAAACAGCTCAGTAATTAAAATTTTTTTGTCATAATAACAAACAAATACAATAATTTAAAAGCTTATCCACCGATTTACTTGAATTATCTTTTGGCCTCCAATCAGTGTGTCTTATAAATTTAGATATGTCACGTATCTTGATTCCTATATCCTTAAGCTTAAATAGTTTTTTATCTGGCTCACAACAAATTTCTATTTAGGCAACTCTAATTAAAATGTTTAAAAATTTTTTTATCAAAATTACTTTTTTACCATCAATGTTATAAATCTCTCCAATTTTACCCTTTTTAGCTGTAAGCAAATATGTCCCCATTGTATCCACTGTTTCAACAAAGGTTCCTATACATTTAAGATTTCCATGTTTTAAAAATTAGATCTACCTTTTTCTATATCAATATTCTGTCTAACAAATAAAGTTTGAGAAAGATTTTTCTTCTAGCATTAGCTAATAAAATATGAAAATATTTTAATTTATTAGATATAAATAGTGTAATTATGAATATATTATTAATTGAAACTGAACCTGAGGGCCATCACATTTCGTTGTACCTAAATTCTATAGTTGACAAACTAATCTCTCATAATCATAAAGTAACCATTCTTACTACAAAAAAAACTAAAGATTACCCTACTTTCTCATATATAAAAAAAAAAAAAAAAATTAAAATATTATATTTAAATGAATATACTATATTTAACCGTTCAAACTATTTCACGATTTTATTAAATCAAATAATACTTTTTTATATTATTAAAAAAAAATTTGATTCAAAAAATGACTTCGATTACATATATTTTAATACTTTTAGCGTTATTGATAAAGCAATTTCTATTTTTGGCCCTCCTTTTAAGAATATAAAATTTTCTGGTTTGATCCCATCGATAAGTTTTTATAATAAAAAAAAAATTTACCAGTTTTCTTTTTATAAAAATTTAATTAATGAGTTTTTATTTAAAAGATTTATTAAAATTAAAAATTTAAATACAATTTTTGTACCAGATAACGATTTCATAAAATATTCAAAACAAAAAAAAATGAATAAAAAAATTAATATCTCATATGACTTTGGTTTTTTTGAGGACAATTCAAGAAAAAAATTAAAAGATAGAATACCTGCAAAAATTAAAAAAATATTTAATAAAGATAAAATATTTATACTAATTTATGGATCTATTAGATATGAAAAAGGTGTTCAATATTTATTAAAAGGATTAAGTTTAATTACTGATAATCATAAAATTAATCTCATAATTGCTGGTAAGCAAGATAGTTACACCAACAATATAATTAATGAATATAAAAACCATAATCTAATAAAAAAAAAATTATTTATATTAAATTATTTTATTCCTAAAAACTTAGAACATTATTTATTTCAAAATTGTAATTATGTTTGGACCGGATATACAAAAAATTATACAGGATCTAGTGCTGTTTTCTTTCTTTCTTCAAAATATCACAAACCTGTCATTACATCTGACCACGGTTTAATAAGTTTCTATAACAAAAAATTCAAAACTGGTTTTACTTTAGAAATTGATAACTTAGATAAAATAATTAAATTATTAAAAAGTTTATTAAAGAAATCTCATAAAATTAAAAAAAATAATTTTTTATTAATTAATCAAATGCATAATCAATTCAAATTTAGTGAAAATATTTACAAGAATTCTTTTCTTAATAATTAAATTTATTTTCATGATTGTTGTTTTTGTAAAAATCTAACCAAAAATCTAACATCTCATCTAGCATTCCTTCAAAAGTATATTCTGGTTTCCATTTTAAATATTTTCGAGTTTTGCTTGAGTCACCTTGTAAATATTTTAATTCTTCTGGTCTAAAAAATTTTTTATTTATTCTTAAATGTTTTTTTCTATTTAAGTTAAGTTTCTTAAAAACATAATCAATCATTTGGGCTACTGATCTTGCTTTTCCAGTTGCAACAACCCAATCATCTGCTTTCTTATAATTTATTATCATATTCATTGCTCTAACATAATCCTTCGCATGTCCCCAATCTCTATAAGCATGAATATTTCCCACTTCTAATGTTTTTTGTAATCCTAGAGCTATTCTTACAGAATTTTTTACCACTTTGTTAGTTACAAAGTTTGCTCCTCTTCTTGGAGATTCATGATTAAATAATATTCCATTACATGCAAATAACTTATAAGCATATCTGTAATGTTTGACTAAATTATAAGCAAATACTTTAGAGCATCCGTACGGACTCGTTGGTTCTAGTGGAGTTGTCTCTCTTTGAAACCCGTCTTTATCTACTGATCTACCAAACATTTCAGAAGATGATGCTTGATAGAATCTTGATTTTGGACTTTCATTTTTAAACGCTTGCAAAAGATTTAATACTCCAATTGCATTTGTCTTCGCAGTAAACTCAGGTATATCAAAGCTTATTCTTACATGTGATTGAGCAGCTAGATTGTATATTTCATTGGGCTTAATTTTTTTTAATAATTGTGAAATTGAACTTTCATTTAAAAGATCTCCATAAATTAATTCTAAGTCTTTTGATAAATGATCTAATCTATTTTTTTGATGTTCTACTACTGAGTTTCTCCTTACTATCCCATATACTTTATAGTTTTTCTTTATTAATAGCTCTGTTAAATAGCTTCCGTCTTGCCCTGAAATTCCTGTAATAAATGCTTTTTTTTTCATTTTAATAAATCTAATTAATTTTATCCCTTTTAATATATCTATAAATACCTTTTGCAACTTTATTTGCATCTATATTAGTCTTTTTATTAAAACCATCTATATGCTTACCTCCAAAAGTAGTTGGGTTAAATATCTTAATACTCATTTTTGTATCTGAAAAATACTCCATTGCACTTTTTACCAAACTATTAAGAGCAGCTTTTGAAGAAGCATATAGCATATACTTCTTCCTTGGAGATCTATATGAACTAGACCCAATAATAATTAGTGTAGTTTTTTTAATTATTTTTTTATGAAGAAATATTCTTATAATTTCCCAAGTAGGAAGAATATTTAATAAAAGTATGTTTTTTGTAGCTTTATTGTTTAAATCAAACTTACCTATAAAATTAATTATAATATCAGGATTTAATTTTAAAATCTTTTTTCTAAGCTTAATACTATATTTTTCTTTTATAAAATTAATTTCTTTTTTAGTTATCCTATAAATTTGATAATTATCATTTTTAATTTCATCGTAGACTTTTTTTGCTAAAGTACTGTTTTTTCCAAAAATTAAAATTTTTTTTTTATTTTTTGATGATTGAAGGTACTCTGAATGTGTCTTTTTCATAGTCTAATCCACCTCTGGTTCCTTCGCTAAAAACGACAAACTGATTTCCATCTGGTCCAATTCTTAAGGCATGTATTTCATAGGGCGGCGTACTTACATAATCTCCTTTTTTAAGAGTTTTGCATTGTGCCTCATCTTCACTTCCATACTTTTTGTACCAATATTCCATACTTCCTTCAGTCATTATCATATGTTGAGTCGTTTCTTTGTGATAGTGATTTCCTCTAATTACATTTGGCTTACTAACAATTAACGCAGAGTGTTGAATATTTTCCTTATAAAAGATATCAGAGATTACCCCTCTTTCATCCTCATGAGTTTGTAGTTCTCTGGTATTATCTTTAAAAATATTTCTAAATTTCAATGTGACTCCTAAAAATTTATAAACTTAATGTTCTTATTTACTTTTAATAATTTTTTTTGCAACATAAATCCTATATTCCAAGCTAATGGAATTGCACAAATTTTATTACCCGCTGTTTTTATGATATTATCACTATAGATAGGTATTCTCGTTAAAGGTGTATATTTTCCAATCTTATATTTGGATGAATCTGTAATGTATGTTATTATAGAATTATCAAGTCCAATAAAATTTAAAAAAGTATTAGCTTTTGCCGCGGCTCCAATACCAATTATTATATATCCTCTCAATTTATAACTGAGTACTTTTCTTAAAAAAATAAATTTTTTTTTTTTTAAATCTTTCATAAAATTTAGATAAGTATCTGTTTCAAACAATTTTAATTTTTCTTCTTTATCTATAAGTTTTTTAACATGATTATTAAGATTTACATTTTTAGAAGGATTTGAAAAAACTCTTATAGAACCTCCATGATATGAGGTTTGTTTAATTTTAAAGATTTCAAGTTTATTTTTTTTTAAAAGGTTAAATGAAGATTTTACCGTCATATAACTGACATGTTCATGATATATTTGGTCAAATTTTTTCATACTTATTAAATTATACCAATAAGGAAGTTCAAAAATAAATTTTCCTTTTTTTGATAAAATTGTGTTTACACCATCAACAAAATCAAATGGATCATTTGCATGATTTAAAACATTATTTGCTATTATTATGTCAAATTTTCCATATTTTTTAACTATATCGGAGCTAACTTTTTTATTAAATATACAATTTATCGTTTTAATTTTTTTTTCATTTGCAACTCGACACATAAAAGCTGATGCATCTATCCCTAATATTTTTTTAGTTTTTTTTTTAAATTTTTTCAACAAATAACCATCATTAGAACCAATTTCTAAGATTTTGGTATTTGAGTCGATTTTGAACTCATCCATAATCTCTTTTGCATAAATTTTCCAATACTCTTTTGATATTTTTGAATTGGATGAAGTGTAAGAGTATTCATATAAATTATATCTTTCATCTTGATTAGTTTTTACAGAATTATAAATCATTCCAGTTAATTTATCTAAATAACAACTTAAAGGATATACGGGCTCAGATTTATTTAATTGATTTTCATTTACAAACGTATCAGCATAAGGATGCATACCAAGATCTATTATCTTAATATTATTTTTCATTTAAAAAAACCTTATCTTTTTCAACGCCATAATAAGGACCATTTTTGATTTCATAAAAATAAGTATTGTCTGCAAGCACTTCAAGCTCATGCCCACCTCTGAATATTGTAACACTATCACCATCTGTCAAAATTTCTTCATGTATGAATTTATCATCTAAATCATAAAATTTGGCCAGCAATTTTCCACGTAACACTACCCAGGCTTCTTGAGTTAAATTTGTTTCTCTAAATAAATTATTATGTTTGTGAGCCTTAACTTTAAAATCTTTATTTAAAATTCTTCCAGATGTTTGTAAATATTCTGTTTCTGGTGATACATCAGTTCTCTTATCTTTAATATCTTCAAATTTTAAAATACTAAAAAGAACCAAATTAGGTTGGTTTTTTGAAAAAAATTTCATAACATATTGACTAGCAGATTACAAAAAATTATTCACTAATTTTTTTTTAACATTTCAACATTTGTTAATTTAATATTTAAAATATATTCATAACTAAATCACTTTTTAAAATTCTTTATTAGGTTTTCAATACATTTATGTAATAACATTACTCTTGTATATATGAAAATTACTACAGATATTTTTTCATTTAGTAAATTTGTAAAACATTTAATTTTGAATCTTAAAATTTCCATTTTCCAATTTATATTTGGCATCGCATTTATCTAAATTTTTTAAGTTATGCGATATAATAATTAAAGTTATTTTACCTTTAAATGAATAAATAGTTTCTAGCAGTTTCTTCTCAGTTTCTTCATCTAATGCATTAGTTGCTTCATCAAAAATTAAAATTTCTGGTTTTTTATAAAGTGCTCTTGCAATACTAAGTCTCTGTAACTGCCCACCTGACATTTTAAGCCCTTTTTCTCCAACTTCTTTATTACCTTCGTTAATAATTAGTTCTGAAATTTCCGATTCTATAGATATTTTTTTTAATAATTCATGATCCACATGATCATCACAAAAAGTAATATTATTTATTATTGTATCATTAAGCAAATTTATTGCCTGAGGAACATACCCAACTATTTTTTGCCATTGTGCATTATGTATTTTTAATTCTGTATTATCTAAAAATATTTTTCCATTTGATGGTTGTAATAGTCCTGAAATTAAATTAATTAATGTCGTTTTACCACCACCGCTTGCTCCATAAATACCAATAGCTTCACCTTTTTTTATTTTAAGATTAATGTTTTCTAAAATTTTATTAGTACCATAGTTAAATGAAATATTTTCCATTCTTAAAGAATCTTTAAAATTCACTTTTATTTTACTCTTCTCTTTTTTTGCAATATTATTATTTTTTGTAGATAAAATTTCATCATTTATCAAAGATATTTTTTTTAATGTAGCTGATGAAAAAATAATACTTTGATATGTGTATGTTAATCTATTAATTGAAGGCATAACCCTGAAAGCTGCAGCTGAAAAAATTGCAATTTTTATAAAAATTTCGTTAAAACTATAATCAAATTTAATCATTACAAATATAAGAATGGATATAAGTATTATAATTAATAACTCCAAGAAAAGTCTTGGTATAGTTTGTAAAAAAACGAATTTACCATATAGAAATGAAGTTTTATGATTAAAAATATTAAATTTGTTAATAAAAAAATCTTCTTTATTGTGTATTTTTGTTATTTGAAAAGAGTTTAAACTGTCATTAATTATTTTTTGCAACACAATTTCATTTTTTTCTTTTTCATCACCAAACTCCTTTAATCTATTTTTAAAAAATTTAAAAAATAAGAGAATAAAAATCAAAGCACAAAATATTATTAATAAAAAACCTGCTGGTTCAACTAAAAGTAGAAGAATTGAAATCATTAATAAAACAAAAAATTCAGAAATAAAAAGTAACAACGAAATAATAAAATTTTGTGTAAATATATTTAAATCTACTGAAATGGTAGAAATTAGATTGGAAGATCCTACTTCTGAAAATTTTTGATATTGTTGTTTAATAAAATGAGAATATACTTTTGATTTAATTTTAAATTGAATACTGAAAGCAAAATTAGTAACTTTTTTATATATCAGAGCCAAAGCTGCATTTTTGAATATAAAAAAAATTAACATTACTGCAACTAGGAATATTAATAAGTTACCTTTGCTAGAAAAATTTAAAGTTTCATTAATATCACTTAAAAAAAAAAGATTACTCCCACCTTGACCAAGAATACTACCTAATATAGGAATTATTAGCGCTACACCAAAAGCCTCTAAAATAGAACCTCCAAGTTGGATAAAAACTACATAGTGAAATAGCAACTTATCTTTTTTTTCTAAAAGATTTAAAAATATATTTAAATTTTTATTAATATGCATCTAATTTTAATTTTTATTTAATATTCATATCTAAACTTGACATCATTAATTTAATATAAATAATTTAGTCATTTACATTATATTACAAAAAAATACCAAAATATAATCTCAAATAACTTATATTTAATTATGAATATTCCTATAAGTGATGTGTTAACCTTAGAATTTAAATTCTAAATCTTAAAAAGAGCATAAAATTATTTTATTAATTAATTATCTCTGCTTTTAAATTTTTAATATAATTTGTTTTTTATCTTATTATAATATTATATATAATTAATTAATATATATAATATGATTACATTTCCCAAAAAAAATTCAAAAAAAAAACCTAATCTTTTTTTTAAAGAGTATGTAAGTTCTTTAAAAGCTTGTGCAAATAATATTGATTTTAATAAACTTGAAAAAATATCTCGGCTCGTAGAACAAAAAATAATCAATCGAAAAAATATATTTGTTTTAGGAAATGGTGGGGCAGCATCAGTTGCAAATCATTTTTCTTGCGATTTTAATAAAGGCATTAAGCTATCTAGCAATAAAAAGTTATTACCCAAAATTATATCATTGTCTAACCAGGTAGAATTGATTACCGCTATATCAAATGATATTAATTATGAAAATATTTTTGAATTTCAAATTGAAAATTTTATAGAAGAGGGTGATTGCATTTTTGCCATGTCGTGTTCTGGTACCTCAAAAAATGTTATTAAATTACTAAAAAAAATTGAAAAAAGAAAAATTTCTATAATTTTAATTACCGGGTTTTTAAAAAAAAAACCAAATACTAGAATTGATTATCATTTAGATTTGGGCTGCAAAAATTATGGCATTACAGAGGATTTATTCTCCTCAATAATGCATATGATTTCACAGAATATTAGATACAAACACCAAGAAACGAGTGATATTCTTTAAATGTTTAATTAAAAGGGACCTAAAAAACTTTTTTCTGGCTGATCAGCTTTATAGTTTTTGTTCCTTATATAAGGCATCTTCATCTTCTTTTGTAATAGTTTTTCTATTCTTTTTAAAATAGTTTCCGTTGTTGGATATGAATATTGAGCTAGGGATATAGTACTTGGTATCGGAGAGTCTAAAATACCCATTCTTTCTATTTTAATTTTAGTTTTAATCTTTTCTGATATAATAGAACTAATTTCCGATCCCACTCCATATTTCTTCCATCCGTTATCAACTATTAAAACTTTTTTTGTTTTTTTAGCAGAAGAAATTATTTTTTCTTCTTCTAGTGGTCTTAGTGATTGTAAATCAATTATTTCAGCATTAATCTTATTTTTTTTTAAAATTTTATTAATTTTCAAGCATTCTATCATTGCATATGAATACGAAATTATAGTTAAATCATTTCCTTTTTGTAAATATTTAGATTTTCCTAAAGGTAGCGTGTAATACTTTTTATCAACACGCCCTTTTATAAGGTGCAACCATCTATGTTCATAGAAAATAACTGGGTTTTTATCTTCAATACTACTAAGTAATAAACCTTTCGCATCACTGGGTGAGGATGGGCAAATAACTTTTAATCCAGGTATATGAGAAAATAAAACCTCTAATGATTGCGAGTGTTGTGGGCCTTGCCCCCAACCTCTACCTATAATTAATCTAATAACTAATGGTACATTTGCCTTGCCCCCGCTCATATAATGCCATTTAGATGCTTGATTAATTATTTGATCAATAGATAATAAAGAAAACTCCACTCTTTGATGAACAATGATTGGTTTTTTTCCCATTAGTGATAAGCCTAAAGATATACCTGTAAAAGAACTTTCTGCTGTTGGCATATCATAAACTCTTTTTGATTTAAATTTTTTATGAATGTCTTTAGTTGTTCCAAAAACGCCTCCTGGATCATCAACACCAAGACCTATTAAAAGAACATTTTTATCTTTTTTCATGCTCTGCACCAAGGCTTCGTTTATAGCTTCTGCAAAAGTGATAATTCTTTCTTTTTTAAGCATATATGTGTTTCATTAATGATTTTTTATCAGGATATTTTGATTTTTTTGCAAAATTAAAGGCATTCTTTATTTCTTTATCTATTTTTTTTTCATAAGAATTCATAATTATATTTTTAAGATTAGATATTTTTTTTAATCTAATAATTGGACAACTGTTAATTCCTTTTTTTATTTGTTCTTTTTTTCTGTAACCAAGATGATTATCATTGTTAGGACCACAATGTTCTAAATGTCTATAAGTATCTAGAATAATAAAATAAGGTTTTTTATTTTTTTTTATATTCTTAATAATATTTTTTGATTTATTGTATATCTCTAGCACATTGTTTCCATCAATTCTGCACCCATCTACTCCAATTGATTTTGCAATATTTAAAATATTTCTTTTTGCAGATTGTCTCTTTGAAATATGTGAATAAACAGAAAAAGCATTATTTTCACATACAAATAAAACTGGTAAATTATGTAGAGAAGCAAAATCTAAACTCTCTTGAAAAACTCCCTCTTCAGTCGCTCCATCTCCAAAAAATATTACTAATATATTATTTTGTTTTTTTAATTTTATACCCCAAGAAATTCCGACACCAATTGGTATAGTGCTACCAACAATGGGGACAGCTGCCATTACACCAGCTTTTAGATCAATTAAATGCATTGATCCTCCCCTGCCTTCCGCACACCCAGTTTCTCTACCATGTAATTCAGATATCATTGATTTTAAATCACCTCCCTTCGCAAGATAGTGGGCATGTGACCTATGAGCTGTAACAATTTTATCTTTTTTTGTTAAATTCTGACAAATTCCAACTGGTATAGCTTCTTGTCCAATTGAAAGATGAATTGGGCATCTCATTTCTTGCTCTTTATACTTTTGAGATATGCACTCTTCAATTCTTCTTATTCGTATCATTTCATAATATAGTTTATTTTCTAAATTATTCATGATCAAAGAACTGATTTATTTTATTTGAAATAAATTTTATTTCTTTAACTTTTAAAAATTGATTAATTGGTAAGGTCAATATTCTTTTAGCCTGACGTTCTGCAACAGGATAATCCCCTTTTTTATATCCTAATTTTTTTGATGCTGGTTGTAAATGGATAGGTATTGGGTAGTGAATAGAGGTGTTGATGCCATTTTTTTTTAAATACATTTTTAACCTATCTCTATCTGGAGTTTGAATTACAAAAGTGTGATAAGAATTTTTTTCATATATTTTATCCTCTATAATATTAATTTTTTTTGTTAAAATATACTTTTTATATAATTTTAAATTTTTTTTTCTTGTAGAAATAAGATTATCTAGATTCTTTAATCTAAAATTTAAAATTGCAGCCTGAAGGTTATCCATTCTAGATACATATCCAAAATTTTTTACAATATTTCTATTTGTCATTCCATGATTTTTTAAATCTTGTAAAATTAGATAAATTTTTCTTGAGTTAGTGGTAATATAACCAGAGTCTCCAATAGCATTTAAATTTTTCAAAGGGTGTGCAGAAAAACAACCTATGTCTCCATACGATCCTGCTTTTTTTCCTTTATAGCTTGAACCAATGGACTGAGCAGCATCCTCTACAACTTTTAAATTATATTTTTTTGCAATTTTCATTATTTTATCCATTTGGCACATTCTACCTGTTAGGTGCACTGGCATAATAACTTTGGTTTTATTTGTTATTTTTTTTTCTATTAAATCTGTATTCATGTTTTGATCATCTAAAACATCTACAAATACTGGTTTTGCTCCTAAATGAACAATTACTGCTGTTGAAGCAATAAATGAATTTGGTGTTGTGATAACTTCATCACCTTTTCTAACTCCCAAAATATGTAAAGCTAAAGTCAAAGCATCAGTCCCACTATTTAATGAAACACAGTATTTAGTATTGCAATACTTGCTGATATTTTTTTCAAATTCATTAACAAATTTTCCACCAACATATTCTCCACTTGATAAAACATTATCAAAAATTTTTTTGAGTTGATTTTTTTCTTGAAGGTATTGCTTATCCAGATTTACATATGGTATTTTCATCAGCTGATTTTTTTTGAATAAAAATTTCTAACTGTTGAAATTACAAAATCTTGCTCTTTTTTACTTAAATGCTGATCACATGGAAAACTTATAATAGATTTTGCATGACTTTCACTAACTGGAAAATCACTTTTTTTATGTTTTAAAAATTTCATAGCAGGTTGTCTATACATTGGTACTGGATAATGAACTTTTGCTTCAATTCCTTTTTTTAAACAGTACTCTAAAAGTTTATCTCTGTTTTCTGCAAAAATAATATATAAATGATATACAATCTTAAAATTTTTTATTCTTGGGGGAATTGATATCTCATTAATATCTTTTAAGTTCTGATCATAATAGTTTGCGTTCTTGATTCTCTGATTTGCAATTTTTTTAGCACTAGGAATTAACCAATTTCCTACTACTGCTTGAAACGTATCTAATCTAGAATTGTATCCACAAATGGCTACATTATCTCTATCAACTAATCCATGATTTCTTAAAAGTCTTAGGTGGTTATAATATTTTTTACTATTTGTTACTATAACTCCTCCATCAGACCAAACATTAATATTTTTTAAAGGGTGTAAAGAAAAAGCTCCAAAATCACTCCATGTACCTGAGTTTTTTTTATTAATTGAAGCGAGTATTGATTGGCAAGCATCTTCTACTACAGGGATGTTATATTTTTTTGCAATTTTATTGAGTTTAATCATATCGGTCATGTAACCAGTAAAGTGAACTGGAACAATAGCTTTTGTTTTTTTTGTTATTTTTTTTTCAACTAAACTTGTATCCATGCAAAAACTGTCATCACAATCTACAAAAATCGGGATTGCACCTAATTCACAAATCGCGCCTACAGTTGCTACAAATGTGTTAGCTGCAGTTATCACCTCATCACCAGGTTTAATACCAATTGTTTTAAGACTTAGTTTAATGGCATCAGTTCCAGAATTTACACCAACTGCATATTTTGTACCTATAAGTTTTGCAAATTTTTTTTCAAATATTTCAAGTGGCTTTCCTAGAGTAAAATCTCCTGTATCTACAAAATCTTTTAGTTTTTTCCATAGATCTGGAGAGTTTGAAAATTGTTGCTTTAAATAAGAATATCTAACTTTCATAAAGTTATTTGAGTTTTATTTCCTGCATTTTTTTTATATTAAAATATTGTGAGTCCTCAAGTGAGTTTGGTAATTTTTTTTCTTCGAAAGCTTTTTTTAAATCTCTTATTGCATCTTTAATAGTATGTTGTGGAGTAAAATTTAGATTTTTTTTTATCTTTTCAGAAGATACATGATAAGACCTATTATCATCAGTAGGCATTGTTTCAATTTCCACATCATCACCCACTACTTCTTTTACGGCTAGCGCAATTTCATTTACTTTAAAATTATCATATCCAGCATTAAATATTTCACCATTTACAAGTTTTTTATCAGCTTTAAGGACTTCCATATATATATTTACCATGTCCTGAATATGTATATTTGGTCTTAATTGCTCACCTCCAAAAACTTTTATTTTTCTTTTATGGAATGCTAAATTTGTTAGTATATTTACTACCACATCTAACCTTTGTCTTATTGCATAACCACATACCGTAGCAGGTCTAATTATAACAGTTTCAAATTCATCACTTGTGTACTCACTTAAAATTTTTTCACATTCTACTTTAAATTTAGAATAATCAGTTAATGGTTCTAGTGGTAAAGTCTCAATCACATTTTTTTCTTCTTTAATTCCATATACTGATGAAGAGGATGCATATATGAATCTCTTAATTTTTAAATCTTTAGCTGTTTCCACTAATGGTCTAAAACAATCTAAATTTATAGACTTTCCTAATTCGGGGTCAAGTTCAAAACTTGGATCATTGGATATACATGCTAGATGAATAACAGAGTCAAAACCTTTAAGGGATTTTTTTAGTAAGTCTATATCTCTAATATCACCTTTAATTATTTTTAGGTTTTCATGCTTTTTTAAAACCTCTTCTCCATAAATAAATAAATCATAAACTGTCACTTGATACCCTACATCTAACATTCTAGGCACAAGAGCTGAACCCACGTAACCACCACCACCAATTATAAAAATTTTTTTCATTTTGCTATAAACTTAATAGTTTATTTCAAGCTATATTCAACTGTCCTAATCAACTTATTTTTATTCAATTTACTACTATTGCCAAGATTTTCTACAGCATCAGCACCAGCTAAAGAACCTAAAAAAATGGTTAAGTCAGCAGGTAAGTTCATTTTGAAACATAAAGATACAATTGCAAGCATAGTGTCACCAGCACCAACTTTATCAACAATGTTATTTGTGAAAGCGGGACATTCTACAAATTCTACATTTTTTGAAGCAATTAATGCACCAGTTCTACCTCTTGTGACTACTAAATTTCTTATTTTAAATTTTTTTTTAATCTTTTGAGACAAAATTTTAATATCTGTTAATTTATCTCTCATTTCATGCCTCAATTCATTTTCATTAATAAGCAAAGTGTCTATATTTTTATACTTAGAAAGTGAATGATAACCATAGTTTGAGGCATTAACTTGTGCATTTAAACAAACAAGTTTTTTTAGTTTAGAAATTTTTTCAGCATTCTTTGATGAAATTAGTCCATGTCCATAATCAGAAACAATTATTAAGTCAGTTTTTTTTAAACTTTTATTGATCAGGTTTATTAATTTTTGATTAGCTTTATCATCAAAAGGTTCATCATTTATCGTATATACACCAAGTAATTTATTTCTAGATACAATATCTATAAATCTTTTTTTTAATATTGTGGGACTATTTTTTTTTTTAATGAAATTAAGCTTGATATTAGAATTAATTTTTTTTTTTATAAAACCTAAATAGCTATCTGAATCTCCAATTGAACTTACAAAATTTACATTATTACAAAATACAGATAAATGATTTGCTATTGCACCACCACCACCTAAATAGTTTTCTTTTGACTCATCTTTTATTACTAAATGAGGTTCTTTTCCAGATTTACCCAAAACTTGACAAAAATTATACTGATCTATAATGGTTTCACCAATTATTAATGGTCTTAGTTTTTCAAATTTTTTTATAGTCTCACAAATATATTCAAAACTATATCTTTTTGATATTAGATTTAAAAATTTTTGTTGTTTTTCATTAAATACAGCATTTGTTTTATTAATTAAGCTACTTGAACTAAATGTCTGATCATTAGAATATATAATTTTACCACCATTTTTTTTTACTGCATTAATTTCTTTATAAATATTTTTAGTCAAATCTTTTTTATTATTTTTATAATCAGGGCCTTTAAAATATATATTAGGTTTCACAATGTTGATTATATTTTCTGCTGTGGGATATTTGCTTATTATTACAGCATCAACTACACTGAGAGCTGAAATCGCTTTTGCTCTTAAGTTGTGATTAAAGACAGGCCTGCCTGGTCCTTTGTTGACAAATTCATCGGAGGTTACAGATACTACTAAAATGTCTCCATTTTGTTTTGCACTTTCAAAATGAGCAATATGACCAATATGTAGTAAATCAAAAACTCCATGTGATAAAACTATTTTTTTTCCCTTATAGATTTTAAGTTTTTCTTGAATTTCTTTTTTATTAAATATTTTTTTTTTATCGAATTTTTTTGTCATTAAATATTATGATACATTTATTTTTTTAGATAATAAAACCACTTTTTAGTTGCTTTTTTTATTGTTTTTGGACTCCATATTGGAGCATCCTTCCAAATACTTATATCTTCTAATAAATTATTTATTCCTGTCTCAATATTAATTTTTGGTTTCCATCCGATTTTCTTTTTAATTTTTGAAATATCTGCAAAAGTAGAATCTGGTTCTCCTGGTCTTTTAGGTATATGTACTTTTTTACCATTCAAGAGGTTTACTATTTTATTAATGCTGATAGTTTTGCCACTTCCAACATTAAAAATTTCACCTTTTATTTTTTTATTTTTAAAAGTTGCTATAATTGCATCAACAACATCGCTCACATATGTAAAATCTCTAGTTTGTTTTCCGTCACCAACTACTGTAAGTGGATTGCCTGAAAACTTTTGTGCCAAAAAAACTCCAAAAACAGCACCATATGTTCCTGATGTTCTTGCTCTTGGCCCATAAACATTGAAAAATCTTAATGAGGTAGAGTTTAAATTATATACATTTGCATAATGTAAAACTAATTCTTCACCCATTCTTTTAGTCAAAGCATATGGGTATTGAGGCAGTATATCTGATGTTTCAGGTGTTGGATATTTTTTTGGTATTCCATAGCAAGAAGAGGAAGCTATATAAATAAATCTCTTTACTTTATTCTCTATAGAACAGTTTAAAACATTCAACGTACCTTTTACATTTGTTTCAAAATAGAGTTTTGGGTTTTCAATACTTGGAACTATGTCTGCTAATGCAGCTAAATGAAAAACATTATCAGCACCTTTAAAATATTTTGATATATTTTTTTCATTTTTAATATCTTTATTTATAATTTGAACTTTATCTTTAATATTTTTTAAGTTTTTTAGCCTACCAATAGAAAAATTATCTATAATTACAACTTTATGGTTTAGTTTAACAAGTCTTTCAGCAAGATGGCTTCCTATAAATCCACCACCACCTGTTATAATTGATTTCATTTTTAGATTAAATCTTTAATTTATTTTTTAAGTCTTTTATCCAATTTTTTTTAAAATTTAAAGCTTTATCGTCAACAAATAAATCATAAGATGGTTTACCAAAATAAAGTACATGATATTTAAGTCCCCATTTCTTTAACTGTTTTTTTGTTAGTCCATTGTCCATTTTTTTTGCTAAACTAATTTTTTCTTTAGCTCTACCCATAAACCTTGCAGTAAAAATTTTTACATAATAACCCTTAGCATAAAGCTTATTAATGAACTCTATGTTTTTGAATATGGGCTTAGACTCTTTATAATTATTTGTTTTCGACTCACAAATCGTATTATCTATATCAAAACACAAAACTTTATATTTTTTATTTTTTATCATATCCAAAAATTTATTTTTATAGCAATTAGATAAATCATCTATCAATATATATATATTCAAATATGCCATTAGCAATTATTTCGGTTGCTTTCTTGTTGTAGTGTGATGCATCAACATAATAATGTTGGTTAAAATCAAATGGTAAATTCTCTAAAGTAATTCCATCATTTTTTTTAAATATTGGCTTTAAAATTTTATAAAGCTTTTTCATGCTATCAGATGCATTTATTGGCAGTCTTATTTTATCTTTGTGTGGCACTTGAATTCTTGGGAATGGTTGCAAGAAAGTGTAACATTCAATATTATTTAATTCACAAATTCTTTTTCTTTCTAATAAATTTCTATCTACAACAGCAGATAAAGGGATAGTTTTTCCATTTTTTTTACAATCTTCAAGTTGTTTATTCCATGGATTTTTTTGTATCCTTAAATTTTTTTTTTTTTTATCTAATATTTTATCTGCATAAAACAAAATTGGCCCAAATATTTCTCGTAATTCCCAACTATACGAATTTTGACTTTCTTTGAATAATTGACGCATTTCATTTTGATATGGATTAATTTTGCAACTCTCATTATGCCCATCTAAGAAAATTACATACTTCGGTTTATGAGTTTCTAGCATTCTTTTTAATAGATGGTTTTCTTGAAATGAGTAATAAAAGCCAGTTCCAAAATTTATAACTTTTTCATTGGAAATTTTTTCAAATTCTGAAGGTATTGTATAAATATCTTCTACACCATATCCAAAAGTTGAACTGCCTCCAAAAAACCAAATTGAATTGTTTAGATCTTTATAATTTACATGTTTTTGATTATTAGATCTAACACCAAAATTATTTACATTTACAAATTGAGATTCTAAACTTCCCTCTACGAACCCAACAACAGTTGAATACTCCCAATTTCTATACCATGTTGATTTTAATAAATCACTTATTTCATTTTTTTCAAGATGAGAGTAACTTTTTTTTTGAAAATCATTTAATAAAATATAATAAAGATTTTCTTTTTTTATTTTTTTTAAAATTATTATTGATGTATGTAAAGCAATAATTAGAAAAAATAGTAAAATGATTACTTTATTTGTAATATCTAATATTTTTTTCATTAATTAAGACTTTATCAGTAAATATTTTAAAGTATTATTTCTATTTTCTTTTAAAGAAAATTTCCATAACAAACCATCAAAATAAAAATGCAATAATTGAAATACTATAGGTATTAAAATTAATTCTTTAAGAAAGTAACTGTCACTTTTTCCAAAATAAGAAAAAAGAGTCATAATAATAGAATAAATAAATATTATTCCAATAAATTTTACTAGGTAATCTTTTAATAAACTTCCTTTTTTTATTACATTTTTTTCTTGAATTCTTCTAAGGCCCACCGCTGATGTCAAAATTAAATATTGAGAGTAATGCATTGTTACACCCATTATTATTGCGTGAACTGGGTTATTTACAAAAGCTATTGGAAAAAATATTAACAAACCTGTACTAAGGGTAAATAAATTATCAATTTTTTTAAATCTTAAATAACAAAACATAATAATAATAATAAAAATTGTAATTAATATTAAATTCAAAATAAGTAATTTATCATTTGAAATTATAGGCAAATAAAATCTCAATAAACCAACAAGAAATAAAATTATATTGTAAGTATATATCAAGCTAACATGTAATTTTTTTTCTTTTACATCTTTTATATAAAGCTTAGAAACACCCGTGCTCTGTCTTGTTACATGATACATGTTAGCTACAAAAAAAAATAAGAGAAATTCCTTTTTAAAAAGAAAAAAAAATACTACAGAAAAAAATAAAATCAAAATTGGAAGAATTATAAATTCAATTTTTTTATTAATAATCATTTCATGATTTCTTTCACTTGTTAAAAATGGCCAAGTTGCTCCAAAGTGAGGTTCGGCTAATATCAATATAGTAAAAAGTAAAATTAAATATTCATAATTAGGAAAAAGATAAAGACAAGCACAGTATAAAATTGGAAAAATTATTGGAAACTTAATAAAAAAAAAATCAATTTTATTATCAATTACATGCATTTTTTACCAACCAGGATAAACAATCCCCCTTCTTTACCATAGTGATTAAATAACATTAATATTTGTTTAAAAATACGAATAAACTTAGTGCCCCTATCATTAAAATTATCAAAGTCTATACTGTCCTCTAGTAATGTAGATGGTAAGGAAAAAACAAATTTAATCTTTTCTTCATCATACCAATCTAATACTTCACAAATTGTATGTAAACTTTCTAATGGATGTTGAAACTGATCTTGATACCAAGCTTGATATTTACCTTCATGACTACGGAATTCATTTAATTTATTGTCAAATACCCATCCATATTTTTTTAAAATATTAAATCTAAGTATTTTTGACTTAAGAGCAGTCCATAACCTTCCATACCAATTATAGAGACCAATAACGATGTAGCCATTTGGTTTTAGTAGCTTTACCAAATTTTTGAATCCCTTTTGAGGGTTATCTGTATGATGCAAAACTCCAGAGCAGTAAATAAAATCAAAAGACTCTTTCTCAAAAATTTCATCAAATAAATCACCATGTACAAATGAAACATTTGAAATATTATTTTTATCTGCAAAACTTTTTGCTAAATTTAGAGAATTGATTCCCAAATCTAATCCTATAATTTCGTTATTAGTTTGAGCAGCTAAATAGTTTGATACCTGGCCTGTACCACACCCTACTTCTAAAATTTTTTTACCCAAACCAATGTGATCTTTAATGTTTTTAATAAACAAATTTTTATTTCCTCTTTCTAAAAAAGAAATCAAATTTTCTTCATTTTTGTAGTTTGGGAACGGTTTATCATTATAAAAATTAGAAATTTTTTGTGATGTTTGATCTACAATCTTTGAAAAATAAATACCATCAATTTGTGAAAGTTTTTTTTTAAACACAAGGTTAATTTAAAATATTGAGTACATAAAAGGAGCTAGGGCAGACCCTTGAGTTAAAAAGATTAATGATGAAAAAATTATTAACAATAATATAATTGGAAATAACCAGTACTTTTTTCTAGCAAATAAAAATTGAAAAAATTCTTTTAAAATTGATAGCATTAAAAAATTGTATAAATAAAAGGAGCTACAGCAGTTCCTTGGGTTAAAAAGATTATACCTGATAATAAAAAAAATAAGATAAGTATTGGTATTAACCAATATTTACCTCTTGAAATTACAAAACTAATAAGTTCTTTAATTAAGTCCATCAAAACTGTTTTGTAAAATCAACTTTTTCATTTTCTTGAGACATTTGCCAAGTTGTAGTTATTTTTTTTCTATTAAATAGTCTGTATAAAATTCCAATTGGTGTGATAACTAAATAAAAAATTGAAATTAAAATTACTGGTGTCATTATTTTTGATAAAAATATCCCAAATTTAAACCACAAAAAATTAGGTAATTTAAGAATTTTTGGGATAAAATAGGATATTGGAATTAATAAAATAGAGATTATTAATAAAGTATAATTTATTAAATTTTCAGAAAAATAAAAATAAAAATTAATAATAAAAAAAATTATAGAAAACGTTAATCCAAATGATTTTTCTGATGGGGTTTTTATTTTCGTCATATCTAATCTAACTTAAATTTATCTTTATAATTAACATCTTTTTGACTTT
>Ga0129324_10000912_pt1 | contig 20157 bp, 26 predicted proteins | sample CPBDNA_7_FD_96879 | JGI IMG/M metagenome (GOLD analysis project Ga0129324, IMG submission 96879) | Freshwater to marine salinity gradient microbial communities from Chesapeake Bay, USA - CPBay_Spr_15_0.2_DNA | ecosystem: Environmental > Aquatic > Marine > Coastal | place: USA: Chesapeake Bay... | reverse complement strand
TGATTGGTTAGCGACTTTTGATTGGTTAGCGACTTTTGATTGGTTAGCGACTTTTGATTGGTTAGCGACTTTTGATTGGTTAGCGACTTTTGATTGGTTATTTATATTTAATATTAACTTACACCTATTATATTTTGTTGTATTACTTTTTTTATATAATTCCCGTATTGCTGCTACTTCTGCATGACAAGTGCAGGTGTTATTTAGAAATCCATCTTTAGAACTTGTCCTATAATGATTAAAGCCCCTACCCATTATTTTTCCACTTATTACTGCGACACACCCATGTTTCATCTGACAAGGTGATTTATCAGATTCTAGCCTGGCCGCTTCTATGAATTTCTCGTCTTTTGAACTCGTCATCTTTTTCTTATACTTATTACATGTTAATGATTTTTTATGTATCAATTTTTTATTTATATTTATTTTATTATTTATAAAATTGATATAAAAATTCTATTATATTTATATTAATTAAAATTACTATGGCTTCTAATAATATTTATGATAATCTTTTCGATGTCAATAAATCTTACAATTTTGATGAAATAAATAAACCTACTTATTTTAAACTCAATATTTATGTTCCATATGATAACACTGCCTTGCGTAAAATATACTCTGACGCTATTTCTAAACACAATTCTGTTATCAATGACTATCTATCTGGTAAGAATGTTCATTTTGATGCTGGATTAGATTTATTTCTACCTAAGGATTGTACTTTTAAATCATTATCCACCACTAAAGCTGACCATTTAATTAAATGTTCTATGCAACGAGTACAAAGTAACCACATGCCTTTTGGAAACCCTGTTACTCATGTCGGTTATTATTTATATCCTCGTTCTAGTACCGGTTCAAAAACTCCTCTACGATTGTCGAATTCTGTTGGTATTATTGATTCCGGTTATAGAGGTAATATTATCGCTATGTTTGATAATTGGAAAAATGAGGATTTCCATGCTACTAAACAACAACGTCTTGTGCAAATTTGCCCTCCCGACCTTAGTTATCCTATTTATGCTGTTTTAGTTAATAATGAAGATGAACTCGGTTATACCAATCGTGGTCAAGGTGGTTTTGGTTCTACTGGTGCATAATATTTCGCTCCCGCGCCCTTTAATTCTTGATTATTTTTTATTAAATTGATTTTAATTTATTACTATGTTTCATATTTCAAATATGACACATAGTATGAACTATTTATTGAGTAATTTTTGTGAAAATATTTTTGACCCTTCATATCATTCCATGCTTAAATTTCAAATATATAAAAACCCCTTATTGATATGTCAATATTTTGACAATAATGATTTACCTACTTTATATCATAATGGTTTTACACACCACGAATGCAAATATTTATACGATGTCGCTTTAATTCGTAAATCATACCAAAATAAAAATAATCAAAAATATTTTGATTTTCTGGAGAAAAAAAAGAAAATTAGACGAGCCGTTTTAATTATTCAAAAACACTTTATAAAATCATATTATAATCCTCATTATAGATTTTGTCGGAATAGATTAATACGTCAATTTAATTCTTTAATGTTATAATTATGTAAAAAATTGATTTATTACATTCTATTATATTCTATTATATTCTATATACTATTAATTATGGAATCTCTATCACTATACGATATTTTCTCCAATATTCCTAATGACGTTGTTGACATTATTGCTATTAAAAAACAACAGCTTCTCAAATCTGACCTAGCTATTCAAATTGCTAATGTACATTATAATAAATTTTATAAAGCTATTGAGATTATTGAATATTATTGTAGAAACCCTCCTCCATATAAAATGGATTTTGATAGACGAATTCCTGTTTTCATTGCATTATATAACGAGGGATATTTTGATTCTTTTACACAGCTATTCTTGTTTTTGTCTAAGTATATTAATTTTGTTGAAAATCAACATGATATATTATATTTTCTTCGAGATTATCGTATTTCATTAAATAGTGTTTTAAAATCATATTATGACGATATTAATACTAATACTAATATAAATATTAATTGAATTATTTAATATTTTTTATAAAATTGAAATTTGATATATTTTTATAAAAATATATTAAATACTCATGTTCATTGATTGTTATTCTCAGCAATATCAATCTAGTATCATTATGGTTCAACCAGATTCTCATCACGAGAATACTTCTTTAAATACTATTAATGATAATGATGTTTCTCATCACAATAAACCCACACATAAATATTTTTGTAAACACTGTAATTTTTATACTAATTATTTGCGAATTATCTACAAACATAATGCCGGTACTAGACATTTAAATAATATTTAGTTATAATATATAATGTCTATTAAACCTTCCTACGACCTTGTTATTGTTATTTTTGCTTGTGATACTATTGAAAAATATCTACATCAGGTTTTAAAAATTGAAGATACATGGGCTAAAGATGTTTATTCCAGACCTAATATTAAGCTTCTTTTCTTTTTCGGTGAAGATGAAGTTTTAATCAAAGACAATTACATTCATCTTAAAGGTGTTAAAAACGATTATTTGTCTGCTTCATATAAACAATGGTATGGTTTAAAATACGCTTATGAAAATTATGATGCAAAATTTGTTATTACTGCTGGTACTGATACTTTTTTTAACATTCCAAAATTAATGACACTTCTTTCCAATTTCAAATCCAATGCTACATCTATCATTGGATTCAAACCACAACATAGTTGGAGAAAAGTAACAGGCTCTAAATTGCATTACTTGGATGGTGGAATAGGTATTATTTTAACTAGCTCTGCTTTGAAGGTTTTGTATCCTAAGTTTTGTAATGTTAACGCTTTTATGACTCATTGGCTTACACATTCTAGAAAAAATTCTTCCTGCATTTGTCATACTTCCTGTGACCTTGCATTAGTCTATTATTATGTTAAATTATGCAATCCCTATGCATTTTCTCTTAGTAGTATATTTTGTACAGACAACAATATTAAACCAAATGAAAATACTATCTTCATGCATCCTATTAATTTAATTAATTTTGATAAATACTATAATATTTTACTAGAGAATAATCATTTTATTGACTCTCCTATTCCAAAAGATAGTATTAAAGTTGTAGACTTACATTTCAAGAATTAGAATAATAATATTATATCATCATTATTCATATGGGTAAATATTTCGTTGATCAGTATTCTTATCTACATTTTGCATCTGGTATTGTCGCTTATTTCTGGGGATTGTCATTCGGTAAATGGATTTTTTTACATGCCCTCTTTGAAATTGTTGAAAATACTCCATTCGGTATTTATTTCATTAATAACTATTTTACTCTTTGGCCTGGCGGAAAACCTGTATCTGATTCATTTATAAATTCTCTCGGTGATAACTTTTTTTCTTTTCTTGGTTGGTTATCTGCTTATTATATTGATTACTTTGGAACCAAATATAAATGGTATATTAAACATCCTTGAATGCTTTCTCTACTAAATTATTCAACATTATTTTATCTATTAAATATGGATCGTCCGATAATTCTAATGCCTTCTTTTTGTAATATGGTGGTTCTATTATCCATTTATTATAAAGATACACTCCTGATGAATCAAAATCAAATATTTTCCATTTTTTATCATTTTCTGAATAACCCAGATTATCATCTTTTAAATCTAAATAAATTATTCCTAATTTGTTTAATTGTATTATTCCCTTTTTTATATCTGATACTGCTTTTTTTACTTTAAAGTCTATTTTTTCTACTTTTGTTAAAAATTCTTGATCGTAATATTTTTTTGTTACATTTAATATCTTTACTACATTATTCATATTACAACCACTATCTTGATATTTTTTTATTTCTTTACAAATCAAATATTCTCTGTTATCATCTGGTGACAAGTATTTTCTTACAAAAGATATTCCATAATTTGCTTTTATATCATTTTTTAATGTTAGGTCACCTTCTTTATAAATATACTTTTCTATACTTTTTTGTGACATAATAATTTATAATATATTTATTATATATTTATTTTATACTGATTTTATTTCTTTTCGTTCTATTTATTTTCGTTCTTTTTCTATTTCATAATGGTTATTATATACTGATTCTATAAAATCACTTATATTTGAGTTACACAATTTTGGTGAGTAGTAGTTCACTTTTTCATCTTCCCAATCCCACCACTTTATACTTAGGAGAGATTCTATTGTTTCTTCATCAAATTTATAACGTATTACTCTTGCTGGATTTCCACCCATGATACTATAAGGTTCTACGTTTTTAACCACATGACTATTTGCTGCGATTACTGCACCATCTCCTATATGTACTCCTGACATTATTGTTACATTATCTGCTATCCATACATCATTTCCTATAACTATATCTCCGTTTGAAGTTGGATGTCCTTTACCATTAAATTTTGGAAATTCATTTTGTTTTATGTGACCAAATGGATAACTTGTTATCCAATCTAATCTGTGATAACAACCTGTTATCATTACCACTTGTCGTCCTATACAACTATATTTACCTATATAAGTATGACAGCTATTGTTTACGCGATGTTTTTCACTATAACGTAATGTTGGTGGTTCCGCATAATAAGAATGTTTTCCCATTGTCATAAATTTATTACTTTTACTACTCATTTATTATTATTATTTTACAAATTAGTTTTCATTTAAACGAATACAACATTTTTTTAGATTTATTTGCTATACGTTTATATACATCTCTTGATAATCTCGGTCTACTTCTACCTTTATATGTTTTTATTGGTTTTCCCCATTGACGAGCTCTAATGTATGCAGACATTAAACCTTTTTTATTTATTTTACAAGTTCCTGATGCACATATTGGAAAACTTTTATTTGGACCTAAAAAACATTTTTTACCACATTTTTTTAACATTATTGTTCTTTCACGTCCTCCCTCTGGAGGCGACATTTTACTCCACCCTTTAGATGGATGCATTTTTTTTGTTTTTTTTGTTTTTAACATCTATATAATATTATATAGAAATTATACATATAATATTATATATCATTATGAGTGATTCTAGTTTTAATAATATTATCATTAAAATTGATGATTCTATGTCTAAAAGTCACTTTATATACGCTAGTGAAAGTGATTATTCATCTGATAACGATGAACATACACATGAACATACACATGAACATACACATGAACATACACATGACTCTACTCCAGAAGCGAAACATTATGAATTTAAATTTAATGATGTTAAATTTAAAAAAATTTCTTATGATGAAGTTAATACACTTGTACAGAATACATATCAAAATGATTTGATTCATAAATATTCGTCTGCATTAGATGTACTCGCTAGTTATTTAAAGGGACAAAAAATTATTTACATGGAATCCAATGCACATACCAAATACCTTTTAAATCAATTAATGTTACCTGCTATTTTTTTATCTTCATTATCTTCTGTATTACAATCAGCCTTTGTTTCTTCTTCCAACAATGAAATTATATTATCATCTTTATCTGCATTTATTGCTTTTTTACTTTCTATTGTTAATTATCTTAAACTTGAAGCATCTGCAGAGGCTCATAAAATATCCTCTCATCAATACGATAAAATACAAAATAAGGTTGAATTTCAGTCTGGACAAATTTTATTGTTTAGTCCCTTAATTTTAAATAGAGAGAATATTTTTCAACAAATTCAACATTATAAAAATACTTTATCTTATGACAAAACTCTTGATAAGCTAGAGATTTCCAAATTGTGTCAACAAAAATATTACTCTCTTTACGATATACAAACGAAGGAAGAAAAAAACCTCATTGATTCTGTCAAACACAATGTTACTGCTTGGGAAGATAAAATTAATGACATTAAAGAAAGTAATCAATTTCTCATTCCACGATTAATCCGATATCGTTTCCCTCTTCTTTATAACACTAATATTTTTTTACTCATTAAAAAAATAGATGACAAAAGGTCTTATATTGTTACTCAACTTAAAAACATTAAAAATGAAATACGATTTATTAATGCTGCTTTAAAAAAATTTCACTACTTTATTGAATGTGAAAAACATGATGCTCAAAAATATATTGACAGACTTAAATTTCTTGAAAATGAAAAAAATAATTGCATCAATGTTATATTATATTTAAATACCGCTTTTTTTAATATTGATAAGATTTTTCAAAGGGAAATTATTAATGCTGACTTAAAAAAAAAACATTATTTTAGATTTTTCATATATGATATTATTTCTCCTTATATTCCTAATAAATATTCTAATTTTTTGTTACCTTTTAATTATAAAAAGAATTATTTCAATCTTGATAATTACGATTCTATTTTTGATGACCCTAATTTTGTTAACCTATATACGCAAAATTGATTTTATTTGTTTATTCATTTATTTATTATATGTTTACTACATTTGACATTAAGAATTTCCCTAATATTAAAATTTACATTTCCGGCACTCTTGATAATGATGATGATTTTTATTATTTTGTTAATAAATGGAACTCTTTTAATGCACTTAAAACTCCGTTTTCATATTTAATTGATACTAAAGATTGTGGTTACGTTACTCCAAAATATTGTATATATACCGCTATGTTCCTCCGTAAATTAAAAAAAGATATTAATAATCAATTCCTTATGTCTTCTACTATTATTGTTTACAATTATTATGTATATCAACTATTTAAATTTGTTTTTTCTATTGAATCTCCTATTGCTCCTGTTACCATTTTATTATATAATAATAACCTTTTAGTAAAAACTAAAATTTTTGAACCTTAATTTTTTTATTAGTTTATTTATATTTTATTACTTAATTATATGTATAAAAATTATATATACTTTATATTACTTTTTTTGCTCTTATATTATATTACATATTATTATTTTTACATTTTACGATACTATTACGATAGATATTTTAATTACACTACTATTAAATTACCTTCTACTCCTAACAAAAAAAATATACTTTTACTTTCTAATAGTAGTATTAAAATTGACCCCGTATACTTTAATTTTGCCTCACCAAATGTTAAATTATTCGTGCAACAAAATAACGTCCGACATTTTCTTTATGTTCCATATGCATTAGCTAGTGTTAATGATGATATTATTTCTAGTACTACACGTGGTAAAGAATTATATCATAAATCTATTTTACCTGCCTGTAAGAATATTGGTATTCAAATTGATATGTTAGATATTGATTTACCTACATACGAACAACAAAAAATTCTTTCTAACGCAAAAGGTCTTTTTATTGGCGGTGGTAACACTTTTGTATTAACACACGCTTTACATAAAAATGGTTTAATACTCGCTTTAAAAAAAGCTATTAATAGTGGTATTCCTACTATTAGTTTAAGTGCTGGTTCTATTCTTATGTGTCCTACTATTAAAACTACTAATGACATGTCTATTTCTGATACTACTGATTTAAATTCTCTTAATATTATTCCTTTTCAATTAAATTTACATTATAACAATCAGTCTTTATCACACGGTGAAGGTGGTGGAACACGAGACAAACATTTGTGTCAATATTTACAAAATAATAGAAAAATTAAAATTGACGGTAAAAAATTAGATAATTTTGTTATTGCTCTTAGAGAAGGCACTATATTACATGTTTCTGATAATAATTATGAGATTGTTGGTTTAACTTCACGAACTGCTTATATTTTTAAATTAAAAAACGGCAAATTTACAAAACAACCTATATCCATTGGTACTACTATTTTTAATTTATAAATTTTATATTTATATATTTATAATGAACCTACACAACAACAATTCTAAACATATTAATGCTATTATTTACGTTCTTAATCCATTCGTTTATAAAACTACTAATGGATATGACGGCATTTTATACAAGTATTGGTCTCTTGTTAAAAACCAATTACAAAAGAAAGGATACATTATACATGAAACTTTCACTCAAAATAAAAATATTAATTATGATAAAATTCATAACTTAGTTCAAAACGGCAAATATGATATTGGTATCGCTAATTTTACTGTTGTTAGTAATAACATTAGACCTGGTGTTATTTATACTAGACCTATATATCTTAACAAAAAAAGTATTGCATTTATTCCAAAAGATAACAAAGTTGAGACATTTTTTAACATTTTTTTCCGAGAAGCTTTTATACCTTTGACTTTACTTATTATTATTTCTTTTATTGCTGCTTATATACTTGAACGTTTCTCATCTAGAGGCTCTCATTTTAAATCTATGTGGCAAATTTTGTCTGGAGTTATTGGACAAAGTGGTGATTTAAGTGAAGTTTTGATTCGTAAAAAACTCACTTGGAAAAAAAATTTCTCTAGTTTCATTGTTGTATTCTTTATTATGATTTTTGCTTTTTATTTTAGTTTATATCTACAAGCTAGAGTTAACATTGCTAGTCAAAATTTTTCTAAACCTAATGATTTAACTCCTTCGGATATTTCAGGTAAAGATATTATGCTTCACGATGATAATGTTAATACTTCTTGGTTAACTGATAACAATGCTAGACTCATTAAGATCACTAAGGAACAAGACGATACTAAACTTTTTAAAGATTATATTCGTAAAAGGAAAACTAATAACAATATTGTTGGTTTCACCGATGACATTCCTTATTTATTGGAGTCTCAAAAAAATAATTCTAATATTGTAATCTCTAATTTTGATTATGGCTATGAAGAAATTGCTTTCATGATTCATGCTGGAGGTATTAAAGATTACACTTTACAACGTGATGTTGATAATTCCATTCTTCTTATACAAGAGTCTGGTGATGCTGTTAATTTATGTGATGGTGATAAATATTATGGTAAAAAATATGGTTATTTATGTGATATTTGAATATAATTCATTTATGTAATATTTGATTATAATTCATCTCCATAATCTAACATAAACAATCTTGTGTTACGAGATACACACGATGAACATCTACAATTTATTCTCACATGTCTTTCTCTTACTCCTGTATATGTTACTGGTTCTATATAAGGCGTTTCTAACGATAAATTTGAGCTCTCTTCATTTGATGTTATTGGTTCATTTACTGTCCAATCATCCAATTCTCTTCCCCATGATTCATTTTCATTTTCATTTTCATTTTCATTTTCATTTTCATTTATTTCTTCATCCACTTCTTCTATATTTGTTACTTCATTTTCCTCTACTGATACTCCTGGCGCACTTATTTCTTCCTCTTCTCCACTATCTACATGCACTAATGGTGTCATTATCCGTCTTCTTATCCGTGGTGTCCTTATCCGTGTTAATGATGTTTTTAGATCATAATAACTTAAGCTATTTAATAAATTATTTCTGCATATACTGCACGAATATTTTTGTGCATATTTACTCTCAAGTTGTTTTTTGAAACAACTTGCATGATATACATGACCACATGGTGTACATTTAACGCACTTTTTATACATCGTATTTAAACATATTGCACAATCCTCATTTTTTGGATATTTTACTTGTATTATACTACGATGTCTATTTTTTGCTATATTTTTTATACTATTACTATCAGACATTATTTCATTAAATACTATATTATTCATTTCTAATGTTAGCATTAATTTTATATAATATATTTATATATATTCTATTTGATTCAATTTTACAAATAATATATTATTTATTTTTAACATATTATTTATTTTTAACATATTATTTATTTTTAATATATTATTTATTTATTTATTTATAGACTATTTATATATTTTATTATTATTTCATGTTTATTGAAAATAATGATTATTTGAATATTCTTAAGAATTCTCATGTTGTTTCTGTCGACCTTATTATTATGGATACTACTGATAATGTTTTATTAGGCAAACGTAATAATGCTCCTGCCAAAGATTTTTGGTTTGTTCCTGGTGGAAGAATTCAAAAAAATGAAACGTTAGATGATGCTATTAAAAGAATCTCCTTACAAGAAACTGGTAATTCTCTTTCTAAAACTAATTTTATTGGTCTTTATCATCATAATTATGATGATAATTATGATAACAATTCTTTTGGTACTAACTATATTGTTTTAGGTGTTGGTGTTAAAATTAATAACAATATTAATATATCTCCTGATAAACAACATGATGATTTTAAATGGTGGTCTATCTCTGATTTAATGGCTTCTCAAAATGTTCATATTAATACCAAAAATTATTTTAACCCCATTCCTAACAATAAAGTATTTAATTAATTTTTCTTTTTCTTGTTTTATTCGTTTTATTTAATATTGATTTGTGTAATGTTTCTACTTTGAAAGAGAGAAAACAGATTGATGCTATTACCGTTCCTGCTTGTTTTTTTACATTTATTGAATCATATGCAAATATTTTTCCTGGATGAATTATGTATCCTTTGTCTGTCTTATTATCTTCTCCAAATTTTGTATTCTCTGGTAATTTTCCTAATCCACGACGTTCCATCATTCCTTTTACCGATTCTAATAAACTTTTTTTTGCATCATCTTCTGTTCCACCTCCTGCATATTCTGTTGCATATCCACCTAAATATTTGTTATTTTTGTCATATACTGAGTTTATCATGACTGCTGCCGCTATTCTCTCTCCTTTTCTTCCATTATGTTTCGCCATTATACATTCTAATACTTGTCCCCATTTTATTGTTTTTAACGCTTTACTTTTCTCTATCTCTTTTATGTGCGTAGGCATTACACTTGTATAAACCATTATATTCGCATTCTCTATTCCTGCATCATTTAATGCATCATCATAAGAACCTGTCTCAAATGGTAATCCTTTTGAACCCGCATTTGATTCTCCCTTTCCTGTTGTTATAAAATACTCATGAGGCAGTCTGTTTGATATTAACATGTATATAATATCTTATAATATATTATATTATATTATATACATGAATTTTAAAGATATTTTGCAAAATTTTTTTCTCGGTGGTCTAATTGTTACTATTACTTCTTACATGGGTAATCAAATTAATCCTTTATGGGCTGCTGTATTTTGGTCTTTTCCGTTGTCTTTACTACCCACTTTATATACCATGAGAGCTTCTAATAAATCTAACGATTACATCAGTAAATTTTTATTCGGTACTACTTTTACATTGATATTATTATTTATTGCTACTTTTGCACTTAGTAAATTTTTCAAACGTGCTTCCAAGTCTGAGAGTATCACTTCTATTATTTTTAAAGGTGCTGCTGTTTGGGGTATTTTTAGTGCTCTTTTTCTTATTTTTGTCAAAATAGCTGGTTACGAGGAATTTTTTATGTAAGATTTTTTCTTAATTTATTATTTACTATTTTTTTAACTTAAAAAGATATTGTATTTTATTATTATAGTACTCCGGTCACTGGGAGCCACGTAATGTAATTACTTTATCTTTAATTCTTCTCCTATAGCTCAGTTGGTAGAGCGCACGGCTGTTAACCGTGAGGTCTATGGTTCGAACCCATATGGGAGAGTCATTAATTTACACCGTCATTAATAATAATTATTCGTTATACTTATTATTATTATTATTCTTTTTTTCTTTTTCTTATATACATGGATTCTAAACTATACTCTATTAATGTTGATGAAATTGAACTTAATGAATTTACTAATTCTATTTTAAAAAATATTATTCTGGTAGTCAATAACAATCTCTCTAATGCTCCTCTTACTTCTACTAATTTAGCTTTAGTTATTAATTTTACTTTACATGCTGTAGAAGATGCACCTGTCAAGGGACCACAACAACTTAATTATGCTTTAATGGTTATTAAAAAATTAATTAATGATTTGAATGATTCTGATGAAAAAAAATGTTTAACTATGCTTTATAACAACGGTTCTATTAAAGATACTATTCAAATGGTTGTTGATGCTACTAAGGGTAAATTAAATATCAATAAGGTTTCTGATGTTGTTAACAATTCATGTCTACCTCTATGTATTGGTTATTTATTTACTAAAATTAATAATAATAACAATAAACACAATAACAAAGCTGGTTTGAATAAATAATTACATTGTGTAAGTACGATAAATACTAAATAAGGTGATTAAAATCATTATGCCAAAAAATATATTGTTCGCCAATTCACTATTCATTTCATATCCCATTTTTTCTACTATAATAAAACCTAATGAAGATTTTGGACCATACCATTTTGGATAATCTTTCCATAATTTACGCTCTATACGTGTAATTAGACAACCATTGAAATAATAATGAAATATTACAACTAAAAATAAAAATAATGTATTTGCATAAAATTGCAACTTATTACCTACTAAAAATAAAATTGCTGAAATCAACATCAGAATACCATGTATTAAAACTACTATATATCCACTTATTATATTATCATGAGTGTATTTAAAAAGACTTTTCTCTACATAATTAATTATATTATTTGTTTGTTTTTTTCTATAATTTAAATTAAATATCATATATAACTATTTAATAAAATGTAAATAAAAAAATAACTATATTACAGTTATTTTTTTATTTATAATATTTATTTATAATATTTATTTATCTTAGAAGATTATATCTTTAATAAATATAATCTTCTTCATCTGTTTCACAATTATAGATGTCTTCATCTTCATCTTCATCTTCATCTTCATCTGTTTGACAATCATCTGCCCAATTGTCACACACTATATTAGGCATTGCAGGCAATACATCTTTTAACAAAGATATTGAGGGCATTGGTACTTCGTCTGGTTGAGGTGATTTGATTGCTTCTTTTGCTGCCATCATTGCCCATCCTGATAATGTTGGTTCCTTATTTTCATCAATTGCTTTATTTGTTAGTGGAGGAAATTCTGGTGTTGGTTCATCGGATATAATTATGTCAAATTCATCTTCATCCTCATCCTCATCGTCTTCAACCAACAAGCTGAACATATTTGTTGGTTTAGTTCTCAAAGGTGTTGGGTGGGCAATAAATGGTCCATCACGATGGTTCTTCGTTTTTCTCAATTCCAATGTTTTTAATTCCCAACACCTATTTTCTGCCTTTTTTTTATCGTAATCTGAAGTTACATTTCTTGCTAAGATTACTGGACAGCATTTTGGTGTATGACCTTTTGCATGACAATACCTGCACTCAAGTGATAACAGTAGAGGGCATACTACTACGCCATTAGGACCGGGACGGTCCTTGACGTAGTGTGATGTGTACTCTTTTTCACTTTTTCCCGCATCTTTGCACACTTTACAGAATGCGTTACGGGCAACCGAACGAAGAATTGTTTCCATGTTGTTCATCATTCTTGTTGTTGGTTTGAAGTTTATTTGATAGTAATTTGGATTGAATGTTTCAACTTTTTACTAATCAAAGTTAATTGATTGAGATATATATTAATACTTGTTTATGTTTCAATTTTTCATTTTTTTATAATTAAATTCAAATAAACAAAAAATATATTTTTATTTTTTATTAATTCTTTTTTATTTTTTTATCATTAGTCTATTTCAATTAATTTCGCTATATTACGTTTTTCTTCTTGTATGTTGCCTGCATGAATGTCTATCGTCTGACTTTCTCTATCCTCATCAAATCCTACCATATTAAACCGATACACTTTTATTTCCTCCGTTTGACCTATGCGATGACATCTTGCGATTGCTTGGTCTTCTACAGCTGGATTCCAATGCGGACTCACGAAATATATCTCTGAAAAATGCTGTAGATTAAGACCTTCACAACCCGTTTGGATTTGCAATATAAGTACATCTAAGTCCCTTCTTGTTAATATATTATTTCGTTCGTTTTTATTTACACGTCCATCAAATGTTTCAACTTTTAGTCCATTCTTTGTCAAACCACTTTTTAACACGTCTATTTCTCCTCTGAAATGACAAAATATCAATTTCCCTTTATTGTTATTTTTGTTTTCCAGTACTTTTAAAGTTACGTTATCTAATTTACTGGAATAAGATAATCCTTCTAAAAGATACCCATCTTCGTCACTTATTATTCCTTCTTCTATTTTTTTTTCAATCATATTCTTTATTAAAGGCGGATATATACAGGTTTGTCTAGCTCTCATTAACAAAGGCAATGTTGATTCTCCAAATATGCCACCCCGATGATTATCGTAAATTTTTTTGATTCTACTGAACTCTAACATTGAATGAATCTCTTCAGCAATCGTTTGTTCTTTGTCGTTTTCCCAATTTACATTATTTATTTCAGTGGTTAATTCTGGTAATTCTAATCCTATTTGGGATTTTGTACGTTTTAATATAAACTTTCGTACTAAATCATACAAGTTTCCGCTTACAGTGTAATAATCCGAAGGTAATCCCATTACTGCACATAAACTATAAAAGTCTGTTTTTTTATTTTGTATTGGAGTTCCTGTCATCAACCATTTGATGTTTGATTTTATTTTCAATGCACCTCTGTACATCCGTGTATTATTATTTCTTAGATGATGTGCTTCATCATATATAACTCTGTTCCATGATATCATATGAAGTAACTGAATTTCTTCTTCTTTTGGATTATTTGATGATTTTATTGTTGAAATCATTCCATATGTCGTTAGCACGATTGGAGCTTTTTTTACATCTTCTAATGACAGTTCTTTTTTCATTTCACCATGATATACCATTGCTTGATGTCCTGTTGTCTTTGCTATTATGCTTTCCCATTGTTCTAATAACGCTCTAGGTAATACTATTAAAGTTCTTTCTTTGAAATTACTTACTATTATACCTAACATTTCTATTGTTTTTCCTAGTCCCATTTCATCAGCTATCAATCCTCCTCGTACAATTAAGCCTCCTATATTGTGACCGGATATTTCATTTTTTATCCCCCATTCGACTGCTTCTCTCTGGTGTTCTTTACATTCCATTTCCGCTTTTTCCAGAATTTTATTAAAATTGTTAATGTTTGCCATCTTAACATTTCAATAATTTAATTTTAATTTATTTTTATTTTTTATTTCAATTTTATAATTTAATTTATTTTTATATTACTAACCAATCTGGATACATATACAGTGGAATCACACCAATCAGGATACATCTACAGTGTAATATAACCAATCAGGATACATATACAGTGGAATCTAACCAATCAGGATACATATACAGTGGAATCTAACCAATCAGAATAAATCTATCGTATGAACTAGCCAATTATACTAACTCAGAAATGAGTGATATAACGAGAAATGAGTGATATAACGAGAAATGAGTGATATAACGAGAAATGAGTGATATAACGAGAAATGAGTTAGACTAAAAAATATATACAACTACTACTATATACAACTACTACTATATACAACTACTACCACTACTATATACAACTTACCGCACAAGATTGATTTCTTGTTGTCGTAAAAGTTCGGCAATGCGCCTCTCGTGTGAAGCAATCTGATTCCTGTTTCTCTCAATGGATTGTGCGATTGAATTCAAATTTTCCTCATGTTTTGCAAGAGCCTTTACCCTGCACCTTTCATGGAATGCCTGACGATTCGCCACAAATCCGCTCCCGATAAGAGCTATCTCGTAAGTATCTATACACATCTTGCTCATCTTGATGACTGCTCCACGAGGACCACGAGCTACTGTGTGTGGTAGTAATTCTTCAATTACTTGTTGTTTAAAAGCCATAGTGACTCTAGGTGTTGAATGAACATTATTCAATCTGGCGTTCTCCAAATAATCACTGTGTGCTCTCAAATTTCCCAGTGTTACATGTAACTGATGCAAGTTCGCCTCTTCTCGTGGGACAGTCTGTTCTCGTGGCACAGTCTGTTCTTGGGGACGAGGCATTGATTGGTTCAATGCCTTCAACGCATTACATATCTTAAGATAGTCGCACTCTGAAAGGTCAGTCTCCATCCGATCTTCTGCAATGTTCAACATCAAGCTGAGTGTCGCTTGGTCAAATCCCATAGAAGCCATCTTGCTTGGTAGCTGATTGCTGGTAAGTGATATTGAATATTAGCTAATAGTGTAATACTCGTAATCAAGTGCTTATCCTATCTATCTGAGATTTTGTTTCAATTTTCTTCATTTTGTGCGATTTCTCACTAGACATCAAATTTTTTATTTTATCCAATTACATACTGACAAGTGGACTATTTTGACACTTCAGCAAAAAATATATACACCTAAATCCTAACATTGTACATTTCTATCTTACATATATTACATTTATATCTTACATTTCTAACTTACAATACTTTCCCATACAAGATAAATCTATTGTGATGCAACTACTTCTGCAATTTGACGTTCCAATGACCTTATTTCTACATTGGTGTCTTCGATGAACCCTACTATCTGTTGCAAATAATTCTCATGTTCTTCACGAGCTACCGCACGAGCCTTCTCATGAAATTCACCAGTGTTTTCAATAACATTCGCATCTAGAAGGTCAAGCATGTGAGTATCAATCTGGTATCGGGTCATCTTGATAAATCCACCACGATTACCACGCCTGACAGTGTGCGGAAGCAACGTCTCTATCACCTTTTGTTTGTGACTGAGCAAAACCTTAGGTGTCCTTACATTGAGATTTCTAACACGCGAGTCTTCAAAAAGCTGACGTCTGCGAATGCTCTGCTCCAGAACGTAGTTCAAGGCTCTGAGACGCTGACCATTATTATCTAGCTCCACGAGGTCAATAACCACTGGCTGTTGTGGCTGTCTCGGTTGTCGCAATGGCTGTTCTTGGGGACGAGACATTGATTGGTTCAATGCCTTCAATGCATTACATATCTTAAGATAGTCGCATTCTGAAAGGTCAGTCTCCATTCTATCTTCTGCAATGTTCAGCATCAAGCTGAGTGTCGCTTGGTCAAATCCCATAGAAGCCATATTGCTTGGTATCTGATTTCTGGTAAGTGATATTGAATATTAGCTAATAGTGTAATACTCGTAATCAAGTGCTCTTCCTATCTATTTGAGATTTTGTTTCAATTTTCTTCATTTTGTGCGATTTCTCACTAGACATCAAATTTTTTATTTTATCCAATTACATACTGACAAGTGGACTATTTTGACACTTCAGCAAAAAATATATACAACCTATTATGTACAACCTACTATATACAATCTTACCTTATTACTCAGTTCCTTCTTCTTATGCCTACCGTCCACGCATATTCGATAACATATCACATTGCTCCTCCAACCGCCTCGTCCAATCACTCAATATGCTTTCATATTTCTCCAGGTCCTTCACTCTACGGGTTTCCATTTCCTCTTCTATCATCTTATGTAACTCATTCCTTCCAACTAAATTAGAAGTTAATATCTGGCTAATATGAGACGCTACCATTCTCATGTTCATCTTTTTCACACCACCACGTGACCCTCTACTAATCTCCTCTGGTAACAACCTCTCAATCACCTTCTGTTTGTCCATCACTGTCACTGAGTAGGTGGTAGCCTGGACTGCCATTAGGTTTTCCTTATGATTCTGTACGACACCGCGATAGTGGTTTATCCTGTCTATAATTGCTTGTACCTCTGGATTACCATAAAACGGTGACCGTTCCGGTGTTGTCCTATTAGTTACAAAACGAATCATATCTGGATGTTCGGGAGGTGTGTGTTGGGGAGGTTCTTGACGCCCTCTATCACTCAACTCCTTCATTGCATTGCATATCTTAATGTAGTCAGATTCTGATAGGTCTGTACCCATCCTATCTTCTGCTATGTTAAGAATCAACCTGAGAGTCTCTTGGTCAAATCCCATAGAAGCCATCTTGTTTGGTAGCTGGTAAGTGATATTGAATATTAGCTGATAGTGTAATACTCGTAATCAAGTGCTACTCCTATCTATGTAAAATTTTGTTTCAATTTTTCCCATTTAACTGTGGTTTCCACAAAGACATCGTTTATTTTTGTTCTATCCAATTACATACCGACAAGTGGATTATATGACACCTCAGCAAAAAATATATACAACCTACTATATACAACCTACTATATACAGCCTACTATATTTAGATGATATAACTCGTGTAAATTTAAATCATTCTTGCAGTTACAGTTTGTGTTCTACGTCGTTCGTCCTCAATTTGCCTAGTGAGGGTATCTGTTTCTTGTCGCAAAATGAATATCGTCCTTCTTTTACGCTCTATTGCTTGTTCCCTCACCCTGTCTTCAAATTCACGCTTACTAGTCAATATACCATTGGCTACGATGTATGTATTCCATGATTCAATCGTATTTTTGCTCATATTTTTGATACCACCACGTGGACCCCTACAAATTGCTTCCGGTACCAACCCTTCTATCACATTTTGCTTGTCCAGCATAGTGATTGTAAGTCTTGATGCAGACAAACTCCACATTTCATCTAACAATTCACTCCTCCTCCTGTCTAGAGCTGCAATGGTTCTCATAGCATCTTCAACCTCAACGTATTCACCGGATGAAATCCTGACCGGTGTAATTCTACGAACCACTGGTTGATTCGTTCCCGACGTTGTAGTTGATGGCATTCGGTTGTTAAGGTCCTTGAGAGCATTGCATATCTTGAGGTAATCGGATTCTGATAGGTCAGTCTCCATTCTCTCTTCAGCGATACTCAACATAAGACTAAGAGTATCACGGTCATATCCCATAGAAGCCATTTTACTTGCTTGGTAAGTGATATTGAATATTAGCTAATAGTGTAATACTCGTAATCAAGTGCTCTTCTTATCTATCTGAGATTTTGTTTCAATTTTCTTCATTTTATGTGATTTCTCACTGGACATCAAAATTTTTATTTTTTCCAATTACATACTGACACATGTCATAAAATACCCTATTATATGCTGACACGTTTCATAATACATCCTATTACAGAGTGACACGTGTTATATAATACCCTATTGCAGACTTACACATCCTATATAATAAACTATTACATCTTGACACGTAGCTTACTTTTACACTAATACATTTTTTTATGTAATCCTCTTATTCAGGTATCATTTCATAAAATTGAAATACAATTCTACATTACTTTCACTTATATCTATGTTGTATAGACTTCTATTCTACATTCTTATATACTACTTCAAGCCACCATGACTTCTATGAGCTTCAACTCTGATACTGTCACTTCTATCTTCAATTTAATTGAGGAAAATATTGATACTATCAAGGAGGCTGATTATCTCAGGATGTGTAACGCTATGAGGTTCCTACACGACTCTATCTCAAACCCTATTCAACGGTCAGAATCACGGGAACCTATCCACCTTCTTCCTCATGAATTCCACCTTCTTCTTGATGAACCTGATTCTCAGGAAGCTTTGATTGAAGATACCCCTAATGACTCTCAGGAAAGTGTTTCAACTCCACTTGATACCGAAAATACTACTGACATCTCATCTGAAATATCCCACCTACTTGGATTGAAGCACTCTCTTAACTATCAGATTTCTATTCTTGATAATGAAATATTAAATTATGACTTGGAGAGACGTAGTTCTAATATCACTAACCGAGACCGCATTCGGGTTTTGTCCGAATTAGCACCTTCTATGTACTCTACACATGGTCCCAATGGTGGTATTACTAGAATGACCACTGCTGAAATTACCACCGCTATCGTATCACTTACCAGTTATAATATTATAACATCGGAACTTGAGTTTATCTCTCTTTGTATTCAGTCCAAACAAAACATTTACGAAGCTAAATTTCAAGAAGCACGTTCTAAAGCCAATGATTTAAATAATCAATTACGTGCAGCAGAAAATCGTCTATCATTATTGGGTCATGTTCAAGATGAACTCGTCGCATGGGGTATTTAGTTTTAGATAACTTACCTACCCATCCAAAAAAGCTGAGCTAGTGACATAATTTATATCCTATAAAAAAATAAAAAATATAGTTATCTATATTTTTTATTTTTTTTTATTATTTTTTATGGTTTTTCAAACGTGTTTAAAAATATTTGTTTTCTTTAATTTTTCCTAAGTTTGAGCGAAATTTAATTGACTCCTTCATGTGTTTGTATTTTTTTTCACTCCAAACACGCAAACGTATCTCTTTTAATATACGAGGGTCTGCATGTTTCAATGCGTGTTCAATAAGACGTTTTTTCTCTCTTTCACTCACTTTTTCTAGTCTTTCTTTTTCACTATCTTGTGAAATGCGAC
>Ga0129324_10000911_pt1 | contig 20195 bp, 20 predicted proteins | sample CPBDNA_7_FD_96879 | JGI IMG/M metagenome (GOLD analysis project Ga0129324, IMG submission 96879) | Freshwater to marine salinity gradient microbial communities from Chesapeake Bay, USA - CPBay_Spr_15_0.2_DNA | ecosystem: Environmental > Aquatic > Marine > Coastal | place: USA: Chesapeake Bay... | reverse complement strand
TAGGTTAGTTGGCTGTATCCAGCCCACTCACACTTCACTTTCAGAAAAGATCACTTGCGCTCGGCTAATCTTTCTCTACAAACCATCTCAGGAGTTTCAAGTGGAGAGAATCAAAGCCTTCCTTTCTAAACTCCCGCACCCAATTCGCTGGGCTCTAGTAATGGTTATTGGCTTTGTTCTCTTGATCATGGGACTGGTCATGATGGTCACTCCAGGCCCGGGACTCCTCTTTGTTTTCTTTGGCCTTTCCATTCTTGCGCTGGAGATTAAGTGGGCCAGGGAGCTCAACCAGCAGGGCATGCAGGGACTCGAGCGCCTTGTCGCCAAGCTCAAGCAAATCTTCAACCGCAACAAAGACAAGTAGTCTTCCCCAGATGAGCGATCTCAACGAAGTAGGGGATAAGGACAACTGGGTTTGCTGGCTGTGCGATCGGCCAGTAGAGCAAGACCTCTCCGTCAATCATGACCTAGGGCCAAGTGTTGATAGCTACGGGGCCATCAGGGTGAAAAAAGGCGCCGAATACGTTGAGCGCTTGGCTCACAGACAGTGCAACACCATGAAGGGCAAGGTCTCCCCGGTCGTGCCCTGGTCGAAAGACATCTTCGTTGTCGACCCATCTCCCATTTTTGAGACTGTTGAGCGACTCAGGAAAAAGGGTGGGCGTGAAATCATTGCCCGCTGCCCCGACCTGAACGACGCTGAGCAGGCATCAGAGTGGTTGCTCGATAGGCTCTCGCGTTTGGAGCCGAGCCTCAAGTTTCAGACCCAGCTCTCTCCCGGGGGCGGGCAGTATGTTCTGGCTCTGAGCCTTCAGCGCTAGCTAGGCTCCATGTCGAGCGGCTCACATCGATGCAGAGTGCAGGGGGATTTGAACCCTGGGTCGACTATTGAACGTGTTCTGGGTTCATCCAGAACAGCTCCCAGATATGTCCATCTAAGTCTTCAAATCCCCAGCCGAACATAAATCCCATGTCATCAGCCTCTTTGTAACGCCTGGCTCCAGCAGAAAAAGCGGCTTCCGCAAGCCTGCTGACTTCCTCTCTGCTGTCAAGTCCCAGAGACACCAAAACCTCAGAACTCGTTGAATCCGCAATTGGTTTGTCAATAAAGCTCTTGAATCGCTCGTCCTCGAGCAGCATCGCGTAGATATTTTCCCCAACAATCATGCATGTTGAGTCTTCACTGGTGAACTGGGGATTGAAGGTAAACCCGAGTGTTGTGAAAAAGTCAACAGAACGTGAAAGGCTTCGAACAGGTAGGTTCACGAAGATTGAATTAGCCATGAGCAAAGCCTATGGTCACTTCAAGTCGGGCTCGACAGGTGGCCTTGATTTAGTTGACGATTAGACAAAGTTCAACCGAATGAACAACAGCCATTATTAGCTCCGTAGGCACTTCCCGACATACTTGCAAAACCAAACAAAAACTCCCTATCAGAAGAGCCTCTAGTGGCTCTAAATCAAGGGAGTTGCTGGCGGAGAATGGGTGAAACGAACTGCCACCCTGTTGCCCGCATGAATACTGGGGTTAGAGTCTGCCAAATCACTTTCTACGCCATCTTTCTACGCCAATCCCATTCACTTGAACTCTAGGAATCCAGATAGACGAGTTCTATCGCAGGGTTGCCATGTGGTTCAAACGTGACCGCAGGGAGTAGCCCGACTAGTCTGATTTCATGGATGAAGACCTTGAGGAACTAACTCATGAGGAACTGCTGTCGCAAGCCAAACTCCTTCGGCAGGCAATAAGAGAACATAGAGACTCGCAACTGCATGACCTGTGCTGGTACCACCCAGAGATGTGGAATTTGCTTCCTGACACAAAAGACGTGCAACCCAAGGTGCCGACTCGCGAGCAATTTCTGAACGGTTGCCGTGTCTTTCGGGAATCACTCGATTCAGACTTTGATGCTTCCGTTCAGATTGACATTGGCTACAAGTCAACTTGAACGAGTGGCGGAGAATGGGGGATTCGAACGCCCCCCGTGGAACTCTAGATGACTCGTAACCTCACTTGGACACGAGTGGCGCGGAAACCACTCGAGAAAACCATTCGAGTTTTAGCGCCCAGCTTCAGTTAGCTAGATCCTTATGGATCGCCTCAGTCTTCGAGCCACGTGAAGGCTTGGCCGCTCAACAGCCCAGTGAAAGAGCTCCCCCGCTAGAAGAGCCAACACCACGGCAAGTGGTGCGACGGCAAACCAGTCCTTAATCGAGCCCGTTAGGTTCACCACCCAAAAGCCCACCAGGGTAACGACCGGCGCATGAACGAGATAGATGCTGTACGAACGAGACCCGAGATACTGAAATGGACGGGTCTCTAATAGCTTCTTGAATGAGGAGTCGCCAAGAACTCCGAAGCCGAGAGCAATCGCACCAACTAATCCAAGAAGCAATTCGATGCCTCCCGATGCCAGTGGGCTCGAAGCTCCGCGCAGCATCCAAGGCGTCGTAAAGGCGAGTACGGAGAAAACAATGAGCCCGTCCGCGACCCATCGACTCGCACGAATCTTGGAAACTGCGAGCCAAGCACCTGCAGCAAAATACATCAGGAATTGAAGGTACTGCCGAATTTCTGGGTCGAGGTCGAGCAAAAAAACAACTGCAGCAAACAGGACAAGAAACACAACGGGCCGTTTGCTTCCCAGCACGAAAACGAAAAGGAGGATTGACGCCACGATCTCGATTTTCATCGACCACAGTGACGAATTTAGCCAGTTGCTGTAAAGGTCTGAGTAGTTTATGAGAACCGCCGACTCAACGAGCAAGGTGTTCAGCTGCTCGCTGTCGGTGAGAACTCCTTCGGCGGTTACGGTCTGGTAGTTCCCCAGAAGCCACCAGCTGATACCTGGAGGGACTCTGTCTGGTCTGGTGAATGTCAGTAGCAGCGCAAATACTATTGAGCCCCAGATCGGCAGGTAGAGACGGGTCAGTCGAGACACGAAGTAGGAGACGCTCAGCGATGTGAAGCCAGGAAAGGCTCTGACTAAAACGATTCCACTGAGCATAAAGAACACCAAAACCGCCTCGGTTCCGGCGAAGAAAATGTGCAGTGGCGTGTAATAGACGGTGGCTTTCCAGTCATCAGACGGATAGGCCTCGAAGGTCAGCAGAGCATTAGCGAACCAGTTGTCAACCAGCAGTACATGATGCAGGATCACTACAACCGCGGCTAGACCTCGAAGTCCATCGAGTGCTCTGATCCGTTCGGTCGCCATGTTCTTCTTACTCGCTAAGCCGCAGAGATTTCGATTATGAAGCCCGACTCAGGTGCAATCAATGGCGCAACTAGACCAACGTTCGCAAGAGCTGATCCCGACATGGTTACGCCCTGAGTCCACGGCTGAAGTTTGGCATGATGGGGAACGCCGGTTGGGAAAGCAGCCCTGACATGGTAGAGACGGCCAAGATCCAGGCCAGGAATGACGAAAGAAGGAGCAGTTGACGCATCTATAGTGCGCTCTGCTACGTAGGCGAGGATGGCCGCCGATCTGTCGTGTGCAATGACGCCACTGATAAATAAAGCATCGTCTGGCTGAGCAAATCTCACATAGCGACCACTGTGCATGAATTCGCGATTGCGTTTGTAGTAATCAGCCCATTGCTTGAGCTGAGTGCGCTCCTCAGTGGTTGCCTGGGTGACGTCCCACTCGATTCCAGCGTGACCAAAAAGTGCAGTGATGCCCCTGAAGTTCAAATGGAGGGATCGAGCGGTCTGGTGAGAGGTAAAAGAACTAATGTGCGTGCCAAGCATTTCCGGGGGAATTGCCATTTGGGTGTACCTCTGAATCTGCTGGCGCTCCAATGCCTCCGTCATATCAGATGTCCAGAAACGCTGTGCGTGATGAACCATACCTAGATCGATTCGTCCTCCGCCAGATGAGCAGGATTCGATTTCAAGACCTGGGAAGCGCTCTCTCAGCAAGTCGAACATGCGGTAAATTGCCTTGGTTTGCGAAATTACAGAGGGCCTGTTTTGGTGTGCTGGATCGACCAGAATTCTATTGTGGTCCCACTTTATGTATGCAATGTTGTGGTCCTTGAGCACCTTACTTACGCTTTCGAGAATGAAGTCGAAAGCCTCCTGATTGGTGAAGTCAAGAACCTGCTGATTTCTTCCCTCAGGCGGCACTCGGTCGCCAACGTGCAAGATCCAGTCTGGATGCGCGCGATAGAGGTCTGAGTCCGCATTGACCATTTCGCCCTCAAACCAAAGTCCGAACTCCATGCCAAGTGAGTTGACCTTTTCGATGAATGGATTCAGCCCGTCCGGCCAAGCGTCGGATGAAACAAACCAATCACCTAGGCCCCTCTTGTCGTCGCGCCGTGCTCCAAACCAACCGTCATCGAGCACCAAGCGCTCAACACCAATTTCGGCGGCAATTTCGGCAAGTTGGTCCAACTTATCTCGTCGGTGGTCAAAGTACACCGCCTCCCAAACATTTAGAGTTAGAGGTCGCGGGCGAATCTTTGTTGGGTGGTCTTGACGAGCGCGAATCCACTCGTGAAAAACGGAAGTTATGCCATCAAGCCCTTCCGATGAGTAGCCGGCAAGGGCGGTAGGCGCCTCGAAGCTTTCTCCGTGGCCCAGAATTATCTCTCCGGGGAGCAACAGAGTGCCGGCCATGATCGAAGTGGCTCCTGTGGGGGTCTTCTCTATGCCGTATTTAGGGTTGCCGCTGAACTCGATTCCCAGCGCCCAAACCTCACCAGTTTGAAAATCGGTATTGCGGGTCATTGCAAGCTTTGCCACCGAGTGGTCGAAACCAGGCCGCCCCTCGCGCCCCTCGCGGAGCCATAATCCAAATTGAATGTCTCGACGTTGAGGCTGACGCTCTTTACCCCATTTCCCACCGAAGTCCATGGACTCAACCGCGCGGACTGGAAGCGGGAGCCAGCAATCGAAATCGTTTATGACTAAGTCGCCCTCACCAAGGTTTGTTACCTTCTGGGCAACTCGAAACAGGCCTTGACCGACGGAGACAAACTCAGAGCGAATCTCTAGCTGAGCACTCTCGTCATTGCCAACAACCAAAATTCTTTCCTCAGTCTGAGAAAACTCGACAACGGCAAATTTTGGGCTGAAATCTAAGCCTGCTCGATGGGCGATAAGCGATGGGCGTCCGGTGTGTCCCCGCGAATTTTCGCGCCACAGCCCGAAGGGCCCGGTGATGTCAGAGTCATTCTCAGCTCTGACTTGTCCCAGCCAACTTGGGTCAAATTGCTCGTCGGGAGATAGTTTCGCCCCCCAGTGCAATACCTGCACGGATCCAAAGTGGTTTGCTAGAACTAATTGATTGTTGCCTGAGGCAATTGAAAGATATTTTGAGGTCATTTTTTACGTGTCTTCAGAGGCTTTTCATAAACAGAGATGCCCTGAGTCGGAGAATTTCTCCGACTCAGGGTCAGTCTGGTTGTTACTAGTTGAACAGAGCTAGAACCTGCTCGTTCACCGCGGACAACGATGAGGCCGGAGCGTTGCCAGCCATGATGTTATCCATCGCTGGTGATAGAAGCTCAGAAACCTGAGACTTCTTGTCAGCGATTGGGAAGAGGAACGTGGTTCCGTCTTCGATGTGGACATAGAACGGGTCAACATTGATGCCGAGGTCACCCATCGCAGCAACAGCCTTCTCAGTTGAGGAAGGAATTGCTGGGAAGACGACGGCGTAGCTTGCGACTATATCCTGGCAGTCAGTGCTTCCCATGTACTTGACCCACTGCCACGCCTCGTTGGGGTGGTCGGTACCCGCGAAGATGTTGTCGGCTAGACCGTTGTACATCGAAGCGCGCTCACCTGTTGGGCCAATTGGGGTAGGAACTAGGGTCGGAGTGAAGTTCTCGTTGCCCTGGCTGAAGATGTAACCGGTCATCCATGAACCGTTTGAGGCCATAGCGGTCTTACCGGCAATCAACTGGTCAGCCCAACCGACACCTTGCTGGATGTCAAGAGAAGGCATGTAGCCCTTCTCGACTAGTGAGTACCACCAGTCGATGGTCTCGTGTAGACGAGGGTCATCGTAGTTGTAGTTGTTGCTCCAAGGGCCCTCGTTAACCGACCAGCCGTTTGCAGCTGCAAGGAATGACCATTGGGTCTGTCCGTCGCCACCGCCAGAACCTTCCATCCAGATGCCGTAGACGTCGACGCTGTTCTTGTCGAAGCCTGGCTCGTCACCGCGGACACCATTGGTGTCAATAGTTAGTCGAGCGATGACATCTTCATAAGTGCCACCATCCTCTGGGTTCCAGGTTAGGTTGCTGATGTCTGCGGTGGTTAGACCAGCTGCAGTGAGCATGTCTTCATTTGCAAACAGCGCGATCGTGTCGAAGTCCTTCGGCAGACCGAAGCGCTCGCCTGCAGGGTTAGTCCACAGGTCTGCAAGACCAGGGTGGTACTGGTTTACGTCAAAACCATCAGCGTTGACGAAGCTATCGATAGCTAGCACCTGGCCGTTGGAAACGAACTCTGGGTAGAACGCGAGGTGTGATGTGAAGACATCGTAACCATCTCCAGTGATGAAGCCGTTGCGAACCTTGGCCCAATAGTCATTCCAACCAATTTGCTCGATGTTCACGCCGATACCGGTTTCAGCGGTAAAGGCAGCAGCACACTCCTGGTAAGCGGGTAGCTGGTTAGAGTCCCAGAGGCCGTACGCCAGCACAACTCCAGAAGTGGCTTCTCCTGAGCCAGACTCGTCTGAGCCTGCGGACTCAGTTGAATCCGTAGTTCCGCTCGCGCAAGCCGACAAGAACAGCGGAATAACCGCTATGCCCGCAAGGCCCGCGAGACGCGATTTCTTTGAAATAGGCATTCTCATTTCCTTTCGTTTTGCCCAGAGGGCAAGCTCCGGCGTCAACCTTTGAGGCCGGAATTCTGAATTGAACTAACTATCTTTCGACCGAAGAGGATCATTAGCAGCAGCATTGGAAGCGCGGCTATCAGTGAACCGGCCATTAGCCCAGCCCAGTCAGGACTTCCCTGAGGGGTTTGGCTTCTGAAGACTCCGAGCGCAACAGTGAGTGTCTTCGACTCCTCAGCCCCTGCGCCAATATAGAAAGGCCAAAGATAGTCATTCCAGATGCCTATGTATTGCAAGATAAAGACCGTCATCACCTGCGCTCTTGCGAGGGGAAGCACAATCTGAAAGAAGATTCGAACGTGGTTGGCACCGTCAATAATCGCCGCCTCCACGATCGACATGTTGGTTCCAAGGAAGACCTGGCGCAAGAAGAAGACGGCGAATGGAGCCATCAGCATGTGGGGCAGCATTACTCCCGCGAGTGTGTTGAGCAGACCAAGCTCCCTCGCCAGCAGGTAGTTGGGGAGCACGAGGAAAATCCCAGGCACTGTCATTGCGAACAAGAAGACGAAGAAGATTGCGTCCCTGCCCGGCCAGCGCAAAACTCCAAACGCATATGCGGCTGCCGCGCTGAAGAAAACCTGCGAGATGGTCGCACCGGTGGTTGAGATTGCAGAGTTAGCGAAGTACTGGAAGAAGTTGAGTGATTGTCCTGAGCCACCCTCAGCAATTGCCTCTGCTGAAGATGCCAGTCCAAGCACGCGGTTCAAGGCACCGAGCGTGAAGTCCACGGGGACCAGCGACAGTGGGTCAGAGGGCAGACTGCGTGTGGTGGACAGCGCAGTTCGAATCATGAACCAGAGAGGGAAAATCGTGAGCAAAACAAAAATTGTTAGTGCCACATACGCCACTGCTCTGGCTGACTTGGACGTGCTCTGCAGCTCATCTCGAGCCTCTGTGCTTGCGCCTCTCCGATTCAAAATTGTCATTGCCCCTACCTGCTCAAATCAGATTCGTTGCCACGCAGAAGTCGCATCTGGACGATAGCCACCGTGATGAGGATCAGCATCAGAAGAATGGATATCGCGGAGGCGTAGCCGAACTGGTAGCTATTCCATGCACGCTCGGTGATCAGGATGCTGAAGGTTCGAGTTACGTTGATCGGACCGCCACCGGTCGTCGCCGCAATGGTCTCGAAGATTTGGAATGAGCCGGTGACGGTCAGTACCAAGATGAATGCCATCACGGGTCGCAATAGCGGCAGAGTAATGCCGAAGAATGTGCGGATTTCTCCAGCCCCGTCAACCTGAGCGGCCTCATACACATCCTTTGGAATGGTCTGGAGGCCAGCGAGGATGAGTAGGGCTGTGTAGCCGAGGTGGCGCCAGACATTGATCATTGCGATTGTCGGCATGGCGGTGTCTTCGCCAAAGAACGGCATCCGGTCAAGGCTGATGAGGTCGATGAGTGCGTTCACATAACCGAGGTTGAAGTCAAGAAGCCAGTACCAGACCAGCGCGACAATTACATTCGAAATGAGAAACGGGACCAGCAAGACGCCACGAATGAGCACTGACCTCGTGAAGCGGTGCATTAAAACCGCCAGAATTAGAGCAAAGACCGTCTGAAATCCGATGTTTATGGCCACGTATTGCAATGTCACCCATAGTGCATTCCAAACAAGTGGATCTTGTAGCGCTCTCTCGTAGTTGTCTAAGCCGATGAACTTTGGGTCTTGAAAGACGTTGTACTCGGTAAAGCTGAGGTAAATACCTCTCAAGCCGGGCGCCAAAACGAAAATTGAAAGGCCCAGAATTGCCGGAAACATAAAGACAAGAGCCGGAGCAACGTCAGTTTTTCTGCGTTTTCTCTGCCTCAGTGCAGCGGCCTTTTGGCTCAAGAGCAATCCTTCCGAATGGTTATTTGTCCTAACATAATGAGTAATTATTTGTCCTAACATAAGTTGACAAATGAAAGCTTTCGAACATTTTCGTAAAGATGTAATCAATTTGATACAAAAGAAAAATGTAAACGGGGCCAAATGCAAGAAAATTGGTCGAGCTGTCACCATCGGCAAGCTACGTCGGCGAGGCCAGTTGGCATGGACCAATCCCTGGTATCCCCAGCGATACTCTTCCCTTCTGCTAGCGAGTCAAGATCTGGTCAGAGCAATCCGAAGGGGAAGTGCCCGAGAGTAACCTCTCTCAGAATATGTAATAACATTAAATGAAACGGAGTTTGGAAATAAATGACAACCGAAAATGCTAGCCGCGTGTTTGATCTGATCACCATGGGCAGAATAGGCGTTGACATTTATCCAAATCAGGTCGGAATCAGGCTTGAGCAAGTTGAAAGTTTCGGAAAGTACCTTGGGGGATCGCCGACAAACGTGGCAGTCTCTGCCGCAAGGCATGGCCTCAGCTCCGCGGTGATTACCGGTGTAGGAAACGATCCGTTCGGCAAGTTTCTCTTATCGGAACTCTCTCGTCTCGGGGTTGAGAACGCCTTCGTAAAGATTGACGATAAATTGCAGACACCTGTGGTCTTCTGCGAGATGTTTCCTCCCGATAACTTCCCGATTTATTTCTACAGGAAGCCAAGTGCACCAGATCTCCAGTTGAAGCTTTCCGACCTGGACCTGGCGGCTATTGAACTTGCTGAGGTCTTTTGGGTAACGGTCACTGGTCTCAGTGAAGAGCCCTCCAGATCCGCACATTTAGGCGCGCTTGCTCACCGCAACCGAAAGGGCACCACCATTGTTGATCTTGACTATCGAGAGATGTTCTGGGGTTCAGCAACAGAAGCGACTCAAGAGATTGACAAGATTTGGGACTTTGTAACTATTGCAATCGGTAACCGAGAAGAGTGTCTTGTTGCAGTTGGTGAATCTGACCCAGAGAGGGCTGCCGATGCGATGTTGGATCGTGGCATGGAGATTGCCGTGGTCAAAATGGGGCCGATGGGAGTGATGGCAAAAACTCGCCAGGAGCAGGTAATTGTTAGACCGCATCTGATTGACGTCGTTAACGGCCTCGGCGCTGGAGATTCGTTCGGTGGGTCATTCACCTTCGGCTTGAGTCAGGGCTGGTCGCTCAAGGAGATCCTTGAATTCGCAAACGTTGCCGGTGCAATCGTTGCGTCGAGGCTCGAGTGCTCAACTGCGATGCCCGAAACTCAAGAGGTTCTGTCCGAACTGCGAAAGAACTACTCATGGAGGTGAACTTGAAAGTCAGCTTCGACGAGCTCAAGAGAATTCGAACTGATAACCCGGCTGCAATTAAGTCGGTACTTGCGGCGAGGGATCGACGCAAGTACAACGGTGAAAAGCTTTTGATCATTGCAGCGGACCATCCGGCAAGAGGCGCACTCTCGGTAGCTGGCGATAGATTCGCTATGGCCTCTCGCAAGGATCTGCTGGATCGTTTCGCCGAGGCTCTTTCCAACCCCCAAGTTGATGGAGTGCTTGGCACCCCTGATTTGATTGAAGACCTCGCGCTAATGGGACTCTTGGAGAGCAAGATAGTTGTTGGGTCGATGAATCGTGGTGGGCTCAGCGGGTCGTCTTTTGAGTTCGATGACAGATTCACCGCTTACAGCATCAATGCGATTAAGCAGCAAAGACTGGACTTTGCAAAGACTCTTTTACGCATCAATTTGGAAGACTCCGCAACCGTCCAGACTCTCGAGTCCACCGCCCGTGCTGTAGATGCTGCCGTTGAGCATGAGATACCGATCATGATCGAACCATTCATGTCGAGCTGGGTTGATGGCAGAGCAGTAAATCAACTCACTACCGCTGCAGTCATAAAGTCTGTAGCGATTGCAGCTGGTCTCGGTGTTTCCAGCGCCAGGACTTGGCTCAAGCTACCCGTGGTGCCGGAGATGCATCGCGTGATGGAGGCTACGACACTCCCAACCCTGCTACTGGGTGGGGACGCCGAGCCTGATCAGGACGTGATGTTTGCCTCCTGGGAGGACGCGCTCGAGTTACCGGGCGTCAATGGTTTGGTGGTTGGTCGAAGCCTTCTATACCCGCCCGATGGCAATGTTTCGGGAGCGGTCGCAATCGCAGCAGAAATGGTTCACCAAGCAAAGTTAGGAGGCCAATAAATGGCGGTGATTGGTCACTTCATCTCGGGCTCAGTAGTTGATGGCACCTCAGGACGAAGTGCAGCGGTGTTCGATCCAGCTCTCGGTATTGAAACGAAAAGACTTGCCCTTGCAGATGCGTCTGAGGTCGATAAAGCTGTTGCCGCCGCGAAGCTCGCCTTTCCAGCTTGGCGCGATACTTCTTTGGCTAAGAGGCAGGCGGTCATCTTCAATTTTCGTGAGCTTTTGAATGAACGCAAAGGTGAACTAGCAGAGTTAATCACTCAAGAGCACGGCAAGGTGCTTTCAGATGCGCTTGGTGAGATAACCAGGGGTCAAGAGGTTGTCGAATTTGCCTGCGGGATGGCTCATCAACTCAAGGGGGAGTATTCAGAGAATGCCTCGACGGGCGTTGATGTCTATTCGACTAAGCAACCGCTAGGCGTGGTTGGAATCATTAGTCCATTCAATTTCCCGGCCATGGTTCCGATGTGGTTTTTCCCCATTGCCATCGCGGCGGGCAATACCGTCGTTCTCAAGCCAAGCGAAAAAGCACCATCGGCAGCCATCTGGATGGCACAGTTGTGGCAGCAAGCAGGGCTCCCAGCAGGCGTATTCAATGTTCTAAACGGAGATAAAGAGGCGGTTGACGGCCTATTGAAGCACCAGGATGTCGCGGCAATCAGCTTCGTTGGCTCAACCCCGATTGCTCAGTACATCTACGAAACTGCTTCGAAACATGGCAAGCGTGTACAGGCATTAGGTGGGGCCAAAAACCACATGCTCGTCTTGCCTGACGCCGACCTAGATCTTGTTGCTGACTCAGCTATCAATGCTGGATTCGGCTCAGCGGGTGAACGCTGTATGGCCATTTCGGTTGTGATAGCCGTCGAGCCAGTGGCTGATGCGCTCATTCAAAAGATTTCACAGAGAATGAGTCAGATTCGAGTCGGAGACGGCCGACGCAACTGCGATATGGGACCCCTTATTACGCAGCAGCATCGTGAGAACGTTGCGGACTATATATCGAGCGCCGAAACCGATGGCGCTTCGATTGTGGTGGATGGCAGAGCGGTGCTAGCCGACGGTGACGAGCAGGGTTTCTGGCTGGGACCGACCCTGATCGACAGGCTGCCAACGACTTCGCGGGCTTACAGCGAGGAGATATTTGGGCCAGTGCTCGGAGTCATAAGGGTTAAAAGTTTTGACGAGGGTCTGGCCCTAATCAACAGCAGCCGATATGGCAATGGAACGGCTATCTTCACCAATGACGGCGGTGCTGCGAGGAGATTCCAACGTGAGGTAGAGGTCGGAATGGTTGGCGTAAACGTCCCAATTCCGGTGCCGGTCTCGTACTTTTCATTTGGTGGCTGGAAGCAGTCGCTCTTTGGTGACTCACGCGCACACGGCGCAGAGGGCTTCAGATTCTTCACCCAAACTAAAGTAATAACCTCTCGCTGGACTGATCCCAGTCACAGGGGTATCAATCTAGGCTTCCCGCAAAGTTAGGTGAGGGCGATGACTTGGTTCTACCCGAGCGGCCAGCTGAAAAGTGGTGCGTGGGAGACCGTGGTGCAACGGCCAGGTTGGGAACACACCGGTCTTCGCGTAGCCGATATCGACTCGAACGCGCAGTTAGGGCTCGAACCCGAGGAGATTGAGCGAGTCCTCATTCCACTTCATGGGAGCTTCAATGTCGAATACAAGAGCCCTGATGTCCAAAGCCAACAGTTTCTCAATGGCAGAGAGTCAGTTTTTTCTGGACCGACTGACACCCTGTACCTCCCAGTTGGATTTGGGGCATCAATCTCTGGCAGCGGTCGCATTGCAGTGGCTGAGGCGAAAGCCACCAACCTCAAGCCGGTTCGATACAAACCAGCTAAAGAAGTTGAGGTTGAAATTAGAGGTACTGGAGCTTCGACTCGTCAGGTGAATAACTTTGGTACCCCGCAAACTTTGGATGCGGATCGAATAATCGTGTGTGAGGTGATCACCCCAGCGGGCAACTGGTCTAGTTACCCTCCTCACAAACATGACGAGTATGTCCCTGGTCAACAATCAAACCTTGAAGAGATTTATTACTTCGAGGTCGCCCAAGCCGTCACGACCGTTGGGCCGACACCTGATTCAATAGCCATTGACCCGATTGGTTATTTCAGAAACTATGCTCAAGGGCCGCAGTCGATAGATAGCTTGGCTGAGGTGCGAAGCGGGGACGTTGCGCTAGTGCCATTTGGCTGGCACGGTCCGGCAATGGCGGCTCCGGGTTACGACCTTTACTACCTGAACGTTATGGCGGGCCCTGACCCCGATCGCAGTTGGAACATTGTTGATGATCCAAATCACAGTTGGCAGAGAGCCCATTGGGCAAATCAGCCTGCTGATCCACGACTTCCATACCAGGGTAAGGACTAGAAATTGGCAACCAAGATAATGACAGTTGGGCAGGCACTGGTTGAGTTTCTTGCCAATCAGTGGACTGTTGATGGCGATACTCGAGTGCGCACAATTGCAGGAACGTTTGGCATTTTTGGTCACGGCAACATAGCCGGCGTTGGGCAAGCACTAAAGCAGGTAGCAGCTGAACGACCGACCCTTATGCCTTACCATCAGGCCCGTAACGAGCAAGCGATGGTTCACCAGTCAGTGGCCTACGCAAGAATGAACCGCCGCCTGTCAACTTTTGCTTGCACTGCATCAGTTGGGCCGGGTGCCTCAAACATGCTCACCGGAGCAGCGCTGGCCACTATCAATAGGCTGCCGACTCTGCTTTTACCCTCCGACACCTTTGCCAACCGAAGGCCGGACCCCGTTCTGCAACAGCTGGAGGCCTTTCAGGACGGCTCGATCTCGGTCAATGATGCTTTTAGACCGCTTTCGAAATACTTCGATCGAGTTCAACGACCTGAGCAGTTGTTCTCGGCCTGTCTAAGTGCGTTGCGGGTCCTAACCGATCCCGCTGAAACTGGGGCAGTAACCATTGCATTGCCTGAAGATGTTCAGACTGAGGCGCTAGAAGTACCACTCGAGTTCTTGATGCCGAGAGAGTGGCGAGTGCGACGCCCAAAGCTTGAGGATCATGACCTGAGCGCAGCTATTGAGCTCATCAATGCATCGAAATCACCCCTAATTATCGCTGGTGGCGGAGTGATCTACTCGGATGCGCAAGGGGAGCTTGAGTCATTTGCATCCAGGACCGGCATACCGGTAAGCATGACCCAGGCTGGCGTTGGATCGTTGGTCTGGAATCACCCGCAGAACCTCGGTTCTGTTGGCGCGACAGGTACCACTGCAGCTAATCGAACTGCGGCAGAGGCAGATCTTGTCATCGGAATTGGCACGAGGTACTCAGACTTCACCACTTCATCGAGAAGCGCCTTCCAGAACGCCGAAGTGAAGTTTTTGAACATCAACATTGCGGCCTTCGATGCTTATAAGCACTCAGCGTCCCTCCCCGCAGTTGCTGACGCTCGTGAAGCGTTGAAACAGCTGATTTCTGCTATTGGTGACTTCAAGGTTTCCAACACCTACCGCGAAAAGTACGCCGGGCAGAAGCGGAGCTGGGACAGTGTGGTTGATCTCAGTTTCAAGGATCAGCGCAGGGCTCAGCCAAGTCAAACTGAAATCATTGGCGCGGTTAACGCTGCTATGGAGCCTCAAGATGTGGTTGTTTGTGCTGCGGGTTCACTGCCCGGTGATCTTCATAAACTTTGGCGGGTAAGAGACCCACTCGGTTACCACGTTGAATACGGATACAGCTGCATGGGATATGAGATAGCCGGAGGAATCGGGGCAGCTCGCGCAGATAAGTCTCGCGATGTAGTAGTCATGGTTGGCGACGGCTCGTATCTCATGATGCACACCGAAATCGTCACAGCAGTTGCGGAGGGAATCAAAGTGATAATCGTGCTCATTCAGAACCACGGTTACGCTTCCATCGGTAACCTCTCTGAGAAATTGGGATTGGGTAGATACGGAACCAAGTTTCGATTCAGGGATGAGTCCACCAATGGCCACGAATCAGGCGAAACTTTACCTGTTGACCTTGCTGCCAATGCAGAGTCACTGGGAATCAAAGTTATTCGCGTCTTCGAGTCACCTGAAGCAATTTTTGAGCTGCAGGAGGCGATCAAAGCCGCAAAGCGCTCTGACACTTCAACCCTTATTCACATCAATTCGGACCCCAGTTTGCCCTCGCCTGCTGGTGGAGGGTGGTGGGACGTGCCGGTTGCAGAGGTCTCGACTCTTGAAGAAACTAACCGCGCCAGAGACGAGTACGAAGTTCTGCGCAAGATTCAGCGCCCCTTAATGAGCCCCGACCCTAAAAAAGGAACTATCAATGAATAATCAGATCAGGGTTGGCACAGCGCCGGACAGCTGGGGAGTTTGGTTTGCAGATGACCCAAAACAGGTTCCCTGGGAGAGGTTTCTGGATGAGGCACAGCTCGCTGGTTATCACTGGATAGAACTTGGCCCCTTCGGTTACCTGCCGACCGACCCGAGTCAACTGGGTGACGAGCTTTCAAAGCGCGACCTACAGCTGTGCGCTGGAACCGTCTTTACCGGATTGCACAAAGGGGGCGATCAGTGGGAGCGCGCCTGGCAGCAAGCTTTGGATGTTGCCGGACTGGTTTCTCAACTGGGGGCGGAGCACTTGGTAGTCATTCCGGATCTTTGGAGGTCTGACGCTACGGCCGAGGTGCTGGAGAGCCGGACGCTGAATGCAGAGCAGTGGCACAAGCTGGCAGCTGGGCATGATCGGCTCGGCAAGGCGCTATTCGAAGAGTACGGAGTCCATCAGCAATTCCACTCCCACGCTGACAGTCATATAGGTACCTACGCAGAGGTCGAAAGGCTACTGAATGAGACTGATCCGGAGTTTACGAACCTGTGCCTCGATACAGGTCACTTCTCCTACTATCTCGGAGACAGTCCTAAGTTAATGAAGGCATACCCGGAGCGCATCGGCTATCTGCACCTGAAACAAGTTCACCCAGACATCCTTGCTAATGCGCTAAAGAATGACTTGCCTTTTTCCGAAGCTGTGGCCTTGGGAGTGATGACTGAGCCAGGCTTTGAGGGTGTTCCAGAGTTTGCCCCAATTATCGAGCAAGCTTCCCGCATCAATCCGGAAATGTTTGCAATCGTTGAGCAAGACATGTACGGCTGCGAGGTTGATGTTCCTTTTGCCATAGCCAACCGCACGAGAGAACACATACTGAGCTGCACCAATGCAGCGCGAGTTCGTTAGGAGCAGCATGGAAAATCTGAGAGTAGCAGTAGTTGGTGCGGGCATTATGGGCGCCGACCACATAGCCCGAATAAACCAGCGGATTTCTGGTGCTGAGGTCTCAGCGGTTATCGAAGTTGACAATAATCGGGCAGATGCTGCACTAAAGCTTGCTCCCGGATCTCTGCACTTCGCGAACATAGAAGACGCAATACAAGCAGGGGTTGCAGATGCCGTCCTGATTGCTACCCCAGGGCCCTTCCACGAACCGGCGCTGCTTCCCGCAATATCGGCCAAGCTTCCAACTCTTTGCGAAAAACCGTTGACTCCAGATTCAGCGTCCTCTCTTCGAGTTGTGGCAGCTGAGGTTGAGGCTGGTGAGCAGCTCATCCAAGTCGGATTTATGCGACGATTCGACTCCCAGTACCAGCAGCTAAAGCTTGCAATCTCATCCGGTGAATTAGGTGAACTGCTGGCATTGCGCTGCCAGCACCGAAACCCAAGCGTGCCCGATGGTTATCACAACGACATGTTGATTTTTGACTCGGTTGTTCACGAGATTGATGTTGTTCGCTTCCTTACCGAATCGCCGATTCTTAGCGTTGAAGTGAAGCATCTCAGGCGCAACCCGAATAGCCCCGCCAATCTAGACGAGCCAATACTGGTTTTGCTTGAAACTGAGGCTGGGGTCGTTGCCGACGTTGAAATGAATGTCTCCGGGCGCTTTGGATATCAGGTGAAGACCGAGGCAGTATTCCAGAATGGGATTGTCGAAATTGGCAGAACTTCAGGCCTGACTCTCTGGCAAAACGGGCGCTACGGCGGTGAGGAGCACGTTACCTACACAACGCGCTTTGCTCAGGCCTACGACGAGCAGGTTCAGCGCTGGGTTGACGCAGCGCGCAACAGGAGTATCGACGGTCCAAACGCCTGGGACGGCTACCTTGCCGCAGCAGCCGTTGAAGCAGGTGTAAGAGCTCTCCACTCAGGACTTAAAGAATCGGTTAGTTACTCCGCAAAACCTAATCTTTACGCCTAACCTGCCAGTTGTGAACTACTTGTTCACCAGGGTGGTTTCGAATGAATAGAGATCAGGTCGGTAGGCATGTCGGCCAAACTCAATTGCCCTGCCGTCCTTGTCAAAAGTGAGTCGCTCCATTGTCAGCAGGGCTGATCCACGCCCAATTTTGAGTAGGTCTGCTTCCTCGGCGAGTGCCGTTCGAGCTCCGAACCTCTGCTTTGCCACGCTCAACGTTATGCCTTCGCTTCTCAGCATTTGATAAAGCCCGTACTGAGCCAGCGCCCGTTCCGTCAGTTTGATGGAACTGAGGTTGAGCCAGTTCTGCATAATCGAGACCGGAACCCCGTCCGCTTGCCTTAGACGCTTGATGAAAAGCAGAGGTGTTCCCAATGAAACATCGAGTCGGAGTGCTAACTCCGCATTCGCTCGAAACTCGCTAATGTCCAGAACCCTGGTCGCTGGATGCTTTCCGGACTGGACGAGATCATCGTAAAGGCTTGTGAGTTCAACGCCTCGTGTTACCTGACCTTGGACAACCTGGGTTCCCACGCCGCGCCTTCGGACCAACAAACCGACATCGACCAGCTCCTGAATAGCCCTTCGAATAGTGGGCCTGCTCAGTCCGAGACGATTGGCAAGAGTCACCTCTCTCTCAAGCCGGGCCCCGACCGGCAGTGCGCCCGAGAGAATGGCGCCCTCGAGTTTTTTTGAAACTTGGTGGTAGAGCGGCACTGATCCTGATTTATCGATATCGTCAAAGAGTTCAATCGGCAACACCGACTCGGTTTTTCTCATGAGCTGCTCTCAACTCGCCTAAAGGATGGTCCTCCAAAACACTACCTTGTGAGTCGCTCTAGTCCCGCCAAACTCCCTACCTTGATTCTGGCTTTCTCGCTTTCTGGCTTTTTCGAGAGCCTCAACAGTGGCGTGAATTGGAGTTCCCGACTCATGCTCGAGCCAAAAGTTCATTATTGAGCCGTGAACGCCGCAGGTGATCTAGGAACTCCACGCTTAACGTCTCTTCCAAACATCTATCGCGGGGAAACCAACCCCTTCTTTGCTTGAAGCTTGTTGAACTGACCTTTGGTCAAGAACACTCGGTGGACGTTTTTCTCAGACGTATCACCCGTGAGGGACGCATAGGGAGTTGTTCCAATCTCAAGAAGCTTCCCCGTCTTGAGGTTTAGATCAACGTAATAGTAAGGAGCAGGCATTTAGTGAACCTGTAACGAAAAAGGACCCCTTACAAGAGGTCCTTTTTGTGGCGGAGAATGGGTGAAACGACCTGCCAGCCTGTTGCCCTCATAAATACTTACTTCGTGCTCACGAGAAACGCTTTCTACGCCATTTAGGTGAATTAGAAACGCGTTCGACGTAGAAAAGGAGTACCCGCTTGTCTGTGCTTAGCCAGATTTGAAGGCGCTGAAAGCGATCTTTGCCTGCCCTCGTAATGCATCAACATTCTCTCCATAACTCATTCGATTTGCCAAGTGAGTCAGCTGATCGTCCAGATAGGCAGCGGAAACGGCAATTGAGGCGGGCAGAACTACCCCTTCTTGGTCTTTTGCTTTGGCTAACCACTTTGCAAATTCACTGATGGCACTTTCACGCAAGGTCTCAATCACCTGATTCGTTTTCGGACCCAAAATTGACTCGTCGAGCCTCATTTTGGCAAAGAGGCAACCAGCTGGTGCTGACTCAGTAGGTTGTCGCAGCGCATAGTCGACTAGTGAGTCGAGGACCTGTTGGAAGTCTTTGTCTTGTCTTAGCAAACCACGAACGTGAGAGAGCACTTGATCCGCATACCTCTCGAGTGATGCCGCCATCAACCCGTCTTCATTCTTGAACTCACGATAGAGCGACGGCTTGGAGACGCCCGCTAGTGTGCAGATCTCGTTGACCGAGACCTGAGTTGGACCTTTTGACCAGTAGCTCTGAATGGCGACATCCAAGGTCTTGTCGTTATCAAAGGTTCTGGTCCTGCCACGAGCCTTTTGCTTGGTTTCTAAATCAGTTTCCATTGGGGTTCACTTCTAGCTTTGTGATTTTCTCTTCTTTATGCGTCCCAAAACTAGCGATACTCCTATCCCGACGAATAGGGACCCACCCAGTGAGTAGATAAAGAAGCGGATGTCGTCATAGAGGAGAATGCGGATCGTTTGGTTATAAGTCTTTTCAATAAACCCTGGTGGCTCCACGTCAAGAATCACCTCATTTATTGAGAACACCGAACCGGCAGCAACGCACCAGGAGGTCGGGAGAATCTCAATACCCTCAATCACCAGAGTCTCCCCCTGGGTTCTAGTGAGTGTGCGCTGATCAGATCCAGTCAGGACGCCGGTTCGGGTTCTGTGTTTTAGTTCTCCGCCATCAGCCAGGAATTTGGGTGTCAATACCGGGTAAGCGCCTGAAGGGTCAGATCTCGGCGGGCTAATGTGGTAACCAAGCACTTCCTTGATTTGATCCGCTTCTAGATTTTCCAAGTCCCCGGCTATCGACTCAAATGCGGAATCTATCGGAGCCCATACTGTTTTGTCCGCAAGAATCGGATCAGACAAGATTGCAAACCCTTCTGGGTCATACTCCTCGAACAGCCCTAAGAACAAATCATGGTTGCCTGTTTCGGCAAGAACACTGATTGGGGTTAGGGTCGAGGAGTCTGAAGAGCAGACGTGATCATAGCTTCCCCAACTGCCTGATTCTCCGTCAGCTTGCAGCTCGGTGACTCCCATAGCGGGAGAAGTCATTGTCATAAACAGTGTTCCAACAAGTGCTAGGGAGTGCTTCGAGCGATTTGGAAACCTTGCAGTCTGGCTGGTCTTGATCTTCATCTCTTATTTATACCACATGGTATAAAGTTCTCACCCAGACGGGTCATGCGGACCTGAGCAAACAAAAACTCCCTCTCAAAAGTGCCTATTGAGGCTCTAAATCAAGGGAGTTGCTGGCGGAGAATGGGGGATTCGAACCCCCGAGGGCTTGCACCCAACACGCTTTCCAAGCGTGCGCCATAGGCCACTAGGCGAATTCTCCGAGGGCGAGTCTAGTCGCAATT
>Ga0129324_10000910_pt1 | contig 20217 bp, 19 predicted proteins | sample CPBDNA_7_FD_96879 | JGI IMG/M metagenome (GOLD analysis project Ga0129324, IMG submission 96879) | Freshwater to marine salinity gradient microbial communities from Chesapeake Bay, USA - CPBay_Spr_15_0.2_DNA | ecosystem: Environmental > Aquatic > Marine > Coastal | place: USA: Chesapeake Bay... | reverse complement strand
GCCACTTCATTAGCCACTTCATTAGCCACTTCATTAGCAACTTCACACGTTTTCTTCTTCACTGTTGTAAATTTATATTTTTTAGACGAAATGACCCACATTTTATTAACATAAGGAGTCGTTTGATTGTAGGTTAAACTAATAGTTTTAAACTGTTTATTGCAATACTCCCGCAATTTATGGTATTCTTCCACTCGCTCTAAACACTCTTGTTCATACGCAGCTTTTGTATTCTTGCTTTGCAGTAATTTAGCAAAGAGTTCAATCCCCACCACGCTAAACAATTCATATAAATGCAGCATCTCAGTAATTTTTTTCCGGGCGGCGTCATTTTTATAAATGGTTTTCGCCAACTCTTCTTTAGAGATTTGTTTTAAAATATATTTACAACGTAGTTCTTCAAACTCCGATAAGTTTTGTATTTGGATTCGTGCTCCCGCTAAATCTACGCGGGTTATATGGGATACAAACCGATGAATATCGCATAACTACTGGCGTAATTCTATCGTCGTATTTGGTATGAGGTAACCACTACTGATTTTACGCAAAATTGAATTGCTTAAATCGTGCCATTGGCAAATGGCATCACATCCGCCGGGGTTATCTCCTGGCACACGAGGGACAACACCTCCGGTCGCGGCCGCATTATCCCGCTGGTATTGATAGAAATGTGGGTTATGAATGACACCATTATCTACTAATCCCGTACGCCAGCTGAAGGCTTTGTGGCACGCCGGACACCACATTTGGTCACAACCACTGAGCTTGGTGATGCGCGTCCCACACGTCGGACACGGTTTCGTCTCCTTTTTAATCAATTCCGCACTTTGCACGTTTTCTTCCTTGCATGTATGTGGGTCGTCTTTACTATGACCGATAATTTCGTGGCATTCCACACAAGTATGCAATTGACACAATTCGCATTTATATTGCGACGAGAGATAGCCTCGGCAATCGCTGTTGGGGCATGGCATAATAAATTTCCTCCGTTCTACGGTCGTATCTTCTTTCCCGGTTTTAATGACGTTTAATTGTCTTTGAGACGCATAGAATTGAGTTTGTAATTCGTCTAGGACTTCCCGGGCTTCTTTAATTTGTTTGCTTAAATTGGTACTAACGGCTTTCTGAACTTCAATGCGACTATACCGCTCAGCAGCAGGCATGGTTTCGGGCATTTTACTGATTTCGCGGTCTAGAAGCAATGTGCGGCGGTGAGTTTTGTAATCAGTAATGATAAAGGAACGGTTCAAATGTGTAACAATAAATTGCTCGGTCCAGACTTTTTTGCACTCCATACAATGTGGATCCGTTGTGGTGCTTAATAAATAAGTGCGAACACAGGCTTTACATGCACTAAAATTACAATCACCATATTCACACGGAATTTGCTTTAATGTACTATTGTTGTATTTTTCAGCACAAATAGCACACTCTTTTGTACAGTCAGTCATTTTATTATATAGAGTATTTTTAGTTTGATTGTAATATATATTAAGTATTATTGAACAAATCAATTTTATTCAATAATACTTAATATATATTTTACGTTATTTGTTGATGCGAAGCAATTTTACATTGGACATTTAACATGTCCAATGGTGTAATAAGTATATAATATAAAATTGAATTATTTACTTAATATATTATAATACACAACCCAAGTAACAACTAACGAAGCCGACAAAGAAAATGTCCTCCTATAAAAGTTCTTCATCGTCATCATATTCTTCAGAAGAGGACTATGATAATGAAATTTATGAAGACCAATTTGCAACACAAATTGGTAAATCAGTTAAATGTAAACAATTTATAAATAATGTGGCCGCCACAAGGGGGCAAGCGAAGCATAACGCACCAGCGAAGCACAATGCGTCAGCGAAGCACAATGCGTCAGCGAAGCATAACGCGTCAGCGAAGCACAATGCGTCAGCGAAGCATAACGCACCAGCGAAGCATAACGCGCCAGCGAAGCATAACGCGCCAGCGAAGCATAACGCGCCAGCAAATCTTAAAGCGCCAGCGAAGCATAACGCGCCAGCGAAGCAGGAACATGAACAGACGCAAAATACAGAGGAAAATGTAGTGGACGATTGGGAAGATTTAATGTAAAATAATACAGCAAGGAAAAATTACATATTTTATGTTTTTTTCGCGGTATGTCGGCTATTCTTTACAGTGCCTACGCCACACGATGGTAAGCTATGGGGTTTATAATAGACTTTTGCATTATTGCTGTATAAACTTCCGACAATTTGTTTCATAGAAATTTTAGTAGGTTGAGGATTTGACGCATCAATCATTTATATATACACTTTAAAAAACTCTATATAGAACAATGGAAAACAGATAGAACAAAAACTATTTACGAATATTTTACTATATCTCTCTATTATAAGCTACATATACTTAAATGGACATCAATAAATTATTAACTGCCTTAGAAAATGACAATAATGAAAATTTGATTCAGCTAAACTATGAGAAAATCGCCAACGACAAAAATACGATTCTTCAACAACTTCATTTACCCAAAGAAATATTAAAATCTTTGAGTAAACAATTGAAGACGTATCGGTATGTGGACAACTTGGATAATCTGCGGTACGGAAGTTATATCCGTTGGATTTCACTGAAGAATAAAGATAAGGACAATGTGCGGTTAACCAACGGCGGTCTTCTGTGTCATCTGAAACAAGTGTCTGACGATATACATCTTGTATGTAAAAATAGTAGGGGTATGTTATTTCAGCTAAATATGACGGAAAATATTATCTTTCAGAAATTAAATGAACAAGAGCAAGTTATTCTCTCGGCTCTCAAGTATCTAGGGTCTTAGCGAATGATAATCTTATATGTAGTTATCTCAATTATATAGCTATTAGCCCAACATATGTATTTTCGTCAATTTATTGTGTTTATTTTTACTTGGTAATAATTTCGCTGTGCCTTTGCATTTGAATTTGGCCGAAGATACGTTTTTTTTTGTAAAGATACTATTTTTACAGATTGCAATTGCACGTGATTCTGTACGTTTTTTTATATTATTATTATTTTTTTTAATATCAGGTTTTAAGCTTTTACTCACTTTTTTAATACACCGACACAACTTTTCGGCTAAAATCTCTTCAGCTTTCTGCTTAATAGTTTTTTTTTTCATGCGTGAAACATCAATTTTATAGAACTTTAATATGGAAATATAATCATTCAATGACAAACGCATGAACTTGCCTTTATATACACTTTTAAAAAAAGTGTGGCAAAAATACACTTTTAAAAAAAGTGTGGCAAAAATACACTTTTAAAAAAAGTGTGGCAAAAATACACTTTTAAAAAAAGTGTGGCAAAATTCAACATTTTACTCTGTGAAAATATAAATTGTTATTACACTTATAGATATCATAATTAATTGCTGGCTTATCAAGAGTAATTTGCCATATACTGAAATGGGGAACATATCACTTACACCCACTCCTGCTTGAATTGTTGTGCTAAGGAGAAAAAAATCTATAGCGGAATCTATGATGGATTCACGATTATAATATGTTTGTTTATTATTATCAAAATGTGTTGAAAAATAGTAATAAAAAAAGGCAAAAAATAGTATACAAAAAAAATGTATTGCTAATGTTTGTACAACTCTTTTCATTATTATTATTATTATATATATATATATATATATATATATAAATAGACGTTATTTATTTATTACACCTTTGGACATTTAAAACGCCGACTTGCCGGCGAGTTATCATTCACAAAGACAACGTTACAATGGACATTTTAAATGTCCAATGGTGTAAAAGTGTCTATATTAGCATAACAAATACATGTTTTTTTATTCACCCTATTATTACTTGATTTCTGTGATTATATTTTTTCTATAAAATAAACTTCTCTCTAATTTATAATAAATAAAACACATGCTGAAGCTAGAAGAGTCTAATATAAAACCACTTAAAATTGTGGTTTTTGATTTAGATGAAACCTTGGGTTGTTTTACTGAGCTTGGCATATTTTGTGACGCTTTAGAACAATATCATGGTAATACATTATCAAAAGAACAGTTTTTTGATGTCCTAGATTTGTTTGAAGAATTTTTGAGACCGAATATACTTAAAATATTGGAATTTGTCAAAGAACAGAAAATTAATAATGTATGTGACCAGGTGATGATTTATACCAACAATCAAGGACCGAAAAGTTGGGTGAAAATGCTGAGTGATTATTTTAATATGAAAATCAACTATGGATTATTTGATAAAATAATTGCGGCTTTCAAAATCCGGGATAAAGTAATTGAAATGTGTCGCACCAGTCACGCCAAAAGTATGGATGATCTCATCAGGTGTACAAAAATTCCCAACAATACTGAAATCTGTTTTATTGATGACCAATTTCATCCCTTAATGGAACAAGATAATGTCTATTACATCAATGTTAAACCGTATGTTTTCTCATTACCTTATGAAACTATGGCCGAACGCTATTATGACGCATTTATGAAAAAAACGTCAGTAGATAAGACTGCATTTGTCAGCAACATTGTGGATAGTATGAAACGGTATAATTACATTGTAATGCGTAAAAGTGAGCTAGAACAAAACACTGACAAAGTCGTGAGTAAACAATTATTAATCCATTTGGAAAATTTCTTTAAAAAGGGTCGGACCAAAAATACGAGGAAACAAAAATCTAGTATTAAAACCAAAACGACCCGAAAAAAGAATATGTTTATCTAATGTAATATATTTTACGATAAAAATACGTCTGATGCATTTTTTGAAACCAGTGTAGACAATAAAATGAGACTGGCGGTAAACGCAACGTTTCGGTTAAACTCTACATAAGCCGCTGAAGTGTTTTGTTTTATTAAAGGATTAAACCGTATTAGTAAACTTATACATACATAGTACAATATAAAATTATGAACAATACTAATGTATTGAGGATTCACTGAAAATAACCCCGTATATGTAATGGGAATTAATGCAATGGAGATATAATTAATATATTTATAAATATTTTTGTGCCATTCTTTGTCTGAAAAATCCGCCAAAAAGTTTAATACTTTTATAAGCTTGTTATAAAAAACTGTATACATCTATTTATATATATATATATATATATATACAATATTATTTACAATATTGTATATATTTATCATTATTCTTGTATTTTACGTATCTACAACTTTAGTTAACAATCTATGAATATTATTTAGTGTTGTTCGCACTTGTCGTTTATCACCAATCAATGGGTTAAACTCTACCAAATCAAACCCAACTAACCGAGGCTTGGCTGCTTTTATAATTTTTGCCACGTTTTTTAGTGTGAGTCCATTTGGAACAGGTGTGCCTGTAGAAGGCATAATATTCGGGTCCATGCTGTCAATATCACAACTAATATGAATATGGTGGGCCGGATGGGTTTTTATAAATTGAATAACGTCACTTGTATAGGTCGGAAAATAGCGAATGTTCCGCTTAGCAATTGTGTCCCATTCAAATACGTCCAAATCCCTTATACCAACATATAATAAATTATTTACATCTAAGATAGTCCGCTTAGATTTATTGGATGCTCCATTATACCAATGGTCCATTAACCCTGTTAATGCCCCTACAGGCATTCCGTGCATATTTTTTGTTAAAGAAGCATCATATGTATTTAAATCAGCATGTGCATCAATCCAGACGACCAGTAAATCATTCTTATAATAATCCAGCAAAGGCTGAATAGAAGCAGCAGCAATGCTGTGATCTCCTCCAATGTTGATATTAAATTTGTTGGTTCTAATATTATCTCGGACAATGTTAAAACCTTTTTGATAATCAGCGGTAGTATGTATAGGTATATTGTTTACGTGTACTGAAATGTGTCTATGCTTTCGTTTCATAAAATTATTTAAAATAACTCCCCCACCAAATTGAACACCATTTTTTTTCTGTCCCAGAGCGCATTGAAAGTTATTTAAGCTGAATTTGCACCGTCTTAACTGATTGAAAGCCATTCTTGTGTTGTAAATACAATAATGGCTTATTGTATTTATTAAATCAATTTATATATATAAAAAAATTTAAATTGATTAAAAAAATTTAAAAAAATTTTAACATTTACATACAAATATTTTAAAATTGAAATAGACAGATAACAATAAGTATATAGTATTTCAACCAACCAATACGACGAACAACGCAACTAAACTGTAAAATGATGAAACGCCATGCTGACCACAAAATCAAATCCGGAAAACCTCAAGTAAATTCAACCGCAACACCCAATTGTGCCTTCTGCAAAGGGGCCGGTGAACCAATTCAAGTGTATACGAGCCATTGGCAATTTAGCAAACCCGTTGACGGTAAACTTACTTGCCCCAAACTTTTAAAGCATTGTTGCAAGAATTGCAACACGAATGGGCACATTGAGAAACGCTGTCCCTTCCCTAAAGCCAAGGCTACGGCGACGGATATGAAAACCTCGCTCTATTGTAAGTTTTGCCATAATGCTGGCAAAGTAGACTACGCCACGCACAATCAATTTGACAATAAAGGGTTTGTCCAGTGCGCGGTTTTGCTAAACATTGAATGCCAGCTCTGCGGAGAGAATGGTCATACAAAACGCTACTGCCCGACGCTATCATCTCACCCGGCAAGTAGCACAGAGACAAAAAAACAACCTGTGCAAAAAGCGCCTTTAGGTGTTAAAAGAACACTCCGTGCCGACAACAAATTTTCGGTTCTTGAGGTGTTTCTTTCAGATGAAGATGAAGAAGAATTAAAGCCAGTTGCCGAGAAAAAGAAAACACAGGAGCCAACTGTGTTATTTACATCGCCTGCAGATAGCTGGGCGGGTAGAGTTGCGGCGTCAAACGCAAAACAAACAGTTCCGCAAGAAGCTGCTGCAGTGCCAAATGCAGTGCCAGATGCAGTGCCAGATGCAGAGCCAGTTTTTAAGAGTTATACTCCAGAAAGCACCTCTTGGGGTGACAGTGAATGGTAGGTAGTAAAAACTAGAAAAAAATAAAAACAAAAAAACTAGAAAAAAATAAAAAATAATAAAAACTAGAAAAATAATAAAAAACAAACAAAGGTACGTTTTTTTACAAAAATATGATATTTATTCATTATATATCATCAGTGTACGAGCACTCGCATCGGTTGCCTTGACAAACTTTGGCATCCAAAAATACGGCACAATATAAGCCGTATTTGGATAAAAACTCTCATATAAAAAACGATAATAGTTTTGCTCCAATGTCGTCGGCAGATTTATATTTTTGTAATTGGGACTCGTGGGTAAACACACGCCACCCGACTCTACAAGTACCGTAATTTTTTCTTCAATAATTTGATACCACGATTTCTGTAAACTACTTACACCGTCACTAAAAGCTTCTTTTTTTCGCCACAATACGATATTCGGTAACAACGTTGGGTCACAAGTAGCAACGGCTTGGCGTAGCAGCTGTTTCTCCACACCAGTTTTATTGGTATTCCGCCAAGCAGCCGGAATACTTAAATAATAATCCACAAACCCTCGGTCTAGAAAAGGGGTGCGGGGCTCTAATCCATGCGAAGAAATGGATTTATCAGACCGCAAAACATCAAAGGCGTAAATATTAGACAAGAGACGTTTACATTCCAAATCAAACTCTGTGTCGCTTGGAGCCGCTTTAAAATATAAATATCCACCTGTCAATTCGTCACTACCGTCCCCGTTAAAAATCACTTTCGCATCACTGTTCGCTTTAATGTATTTTCCGAGCAAGTAATTCCCGACACTCGCCCGAACTGAGGTAGTATCATAACTTTCAATGGTTTTAATCACCTCCGGAATAGCGTCAAAGAAATCCGTCTCAGAGACAATAATAGATGTGTGTTTGGTCCCCAAGTATTCTGCAACGATTTCAGCGTATTTCACATCTTCTGAACCTGGCATACCAATACTGTAGGTTTCTAGTTCGCCGTCGTAATACTTGTGCACTAAGGCAGCAATAAGACTACTATCCAGCCCCCCGGATAATAAACATGCGATTTTCCGATCACTCGTCCCGACCACACGTTTCTTCACCGCGGCATCTAACATTCTGTAAATGTTTTCATATATGTCACCATTATCTATGTTAATAGATGGTGTCGCACATAAATTTTCCACGGGTATATTATCTTGATTGCACCCGTTAATAAACTTGCACCCGTTAATAAACTTGCAAGTATGATATTTGTTCCTTTCGCTAAGTAACCATTCAGTATAATCATGATTTTTCTGAAAGGTTAAATAGGTCCCCGGCATCACGTGAGAAAAATAGAATTTAGAATAGGTTTTTTCATTACAAGAATCTACACTACTACACAAATGATGTAGGACTTTTAGTTCCGACGCAAAGGCGAAAATTGGTTCGGTGCTTGATGGTAACTGGGGGTTTGGATTCACCATATACAATGGTCTCACCCCATACGGGTCGCGGGCTACGTGTAGTAATGGACGGGTATCATCACGTAAATCATGCAAGACAAATGCAAAGACACCATCAAGAAGCTGGAGTGTATATTCTAATCCAAACCGAGCATATAAATGAATAATTACTTCACAATCTGACTTGGTCATCCCCTCCATTTCCAATAAGGCATAGAGTTCTTTATAATTATAAATTTCACCATTACATATTAAAGTAATGTTGTTAAATGTCATGGGTTGACCCGATGCAGAATTTAACCCATTAATTGCCAACCGATGAAAACCTAAACATACATCATCATCATTGTATTTCAGTTCAGATTGTTCAGGACCGCGGTTCACACCTAACATAAAACTCTTATGAATGGTTTTTGAACAAAATGTGGTAGAATTATTGAGTAAAGCAAAAATGCCACACATTATTTATACGATTATTAATACATAACAATCACGCTTTATGTAGTTTTAACACCTTCCTTTGCACATTTGCACCTATACAAACATGAAAAAAAATACTGTAACTTCAATATTTTTACTATAAATAACTATAAAATATACGATAAATTATATATTTTATAGTTATTTTTTATTCCCAATATTTTATCTTTTTTAGTTGTTGGAGCAGTCTTGTTTGTGTCCTTCTTTCCAGTGTTTTTGTTGGCACACCGTTGAACAATACAGAACTGCGCCTTCACAAGTTCCATTACACTTTTTCAAGTTGTGTGAGGCTCCACAAGAGGCACATTCTGGAATATGAATGTTTTCAGGACGTTTTTGTTGCTTGGCGAAATTTTTGATTTGTTTCATTGCTGTTTTCCATCCTTTTTGCCATCCGTCACGCCATTCATATTGACATCCTTCACATCCGAAGAACTTTTCTGGGTCGTCATTTTCTTGGCAATATGTGTCGTCTTCGTCTTCGTCTTCGTCTTCGTCTTCGTCTTCGTCTTCGTCTTCGTCTTCTTCATCACTTGGTACATATTCGCTATCCTCTTCGTCTTCGTCTTCGTCTTCGTCTTCTTCTTCATCCATACAATCACCACATACAAGCCCATCGCCAGTATATTTCTCTTCTTTGTGAAACACTTCCTTCTCTTTTTCCTCAACACACATACCGCAGACCGGTTTGTTCAATCCATAAATGGTACTGTAATAGAAGTAGTCAGTACCGGCCCATTCACACAGTGAACAATCATTGTACTCATATGTATTGTCACCAAGTTTTTCTGCGATATGTTCATGTGTTTGTTGAAGATAATTGTCAAGGGCTAAACTCAAAAACGTCAACACTTGAAGTGAATCAGTTTTGTCAATATGGGGCATAAATGTAGCGCGGATGCGTTTTTGGGTTGTGTCAAACTGTTCCTTCCCCAGAGAATTAACAAGTTCTTTGATGGTGTTGAAGAACATATCACTGGTTTCAGCGTGTTTATCAGAAGGCCCTTTGCCAACTAGCACCGCGCCCATATGATTATACTTGGTCCTATTGCGAAACATTTCCTTCGGAGATGCATACTTACATTTGCGACCTTTTTGTGATAACGGGTCATTTGTACAATTCATATACATTTCAACCAGTTGGGTTGCTTCAGAACGGGTAATATTGCTGGTGTTTTCTTGGATAAAAGACATCTTTTTTAGTGTATGGTTGTTAAGGGGGGTTACACTATAATACAATCTCTAAAATCAATTCAATTTTTATTTACACTTTCACACTTTTAGACCATTGAAAATGTAAAATGTCAAATGGTGTAACGTTGCATTTGCGTTTTTTCATTGTTTCTCTTTCTGATATTATTTACACACTTTCTCAGGACTACAATTTTTAATTTGTTGCCGAATACAATTGTCAAAAAAATTTCCACCGACCCCACATGTATTCGGATTAAAGGGTTGAAACGTCTGTTTTGTAAATAAATCGGGAAAAGGTTGATGAACCGCTTGACCCGTAACTTCCACTTTATACATGTCGCTATTGGTAGGAGGGATATAATAGGCTTGATCGCATTTTTGTAAGGCGAAAAATTGATTGCGGAGACGGGAGTTATCGTCAATATTGGTTGCATAACCACTCCAAGGGGCCTGGCCATTACCTGGATTAAATGTAGTGGCTAAATCATAAGTGGGCATCCGTTCAATCGGAACGGTGGGTATCGCACGTCGGTCATAAATCGGCATCAAGGCATATTTAGAGGACACAGGACGAATATCAAACTGGGCTTGTAGTTGCTGGGAAGGAATATTGCGTTCAGCAATGCGATTATTTAATTCTTCTACTCTCTCTGAATTACAAAAATAGACACCGTTGACAAGACCGTACATATATATACCACCTTTTAAAAAAAGGTGGGGACAAAACACAACCTTTTTTAAAAGGTTGGGCCAAAAATAAAAACTGAATTTACTCTGAATTTACTCTGAATTTACTCTGAATTTACTCTGAATTTACTCTGAATTTACTCTGAATTTACTCTGAATTTACTCTGAATTTACTCTGAATTTTTGGTCCAACCTTTTTTTAAAAGGTTGTTTTTTGGTCCAACCTTTTCCTAAAAGGTTGTTTAAAAGGTTGTTTAAAAGGTTGTTTAAAAGGTTGTGCGTAATTTTGTCACGCTTTTTCTAAAAGTGTTTTCTAAAAGTAAAAATGGAACCGTTTGACACTAAAATTGCCTCTTTAACTTATTTAACCAATCCTCTGTATCAGCAAGTGCTAAAACAGCAAACTCAAAATCCGGAGCACAATAGTAAATCGGATATCAAGTTTTATAGGAAACGAATAACAGCTTTAACTAAAGATATGTTGAAAGGTGAAATACCAGATAATAGTTATATTAAAACCATCTATGATACTTATGTCAACGGCTTGATTAAGTATTTTAAAATGGTGGACACAACCGACATTATCCAGCAACAATATTTATCAAGTGACAATACAGTTGACTCCGTAAAAGACGAAAATACTTTAGTTATAGTTAATGACGGTATGGATAGTGAAATACCCAATACCAATAAAGATATTACCATAAACAATGCAATGATGCGAAAACATACCGGGGTATCTACTTTAGATAATTTTGTAATTAAACAACCGAATGATTCTAAAGAGACGCGTTTTATTCCCTTGATAACCGATATAGATTTGAAAGAACCGAGTTTAAAAAAAAAAGGTGTTAAAGAAAAGGTTAAAAAAAACAAGGAAATATCAAAACAATAGAAAAAAAATATATAACGTAATATTAATGACAACCGCAAAAAAACGTAAGCATAAAAAAAAGCATACCAGAAATACGTTGTTTAAAAAAAATAATAATAAACAGACCAGACGTGCATTTAAAAAAGCCAACTGCGCTCCCTCTAATGAAAAAAAAGATTACACCTGTTATAGTAACAATTCCCTAATTAAAATGCGGAATTTATGGAATTCCCGACATCCGGACCACAAAATCCAAGCTGAAACACCTCACGATATTTGGAAGCATTTAAAATTCAATATGCAGGACGTATGTGATATTGAAACTTGCTGGTTAAATCAACAGTTTGTTGCGAATGGATTGGATAAAGAACTCGCCTCCTATACTTTTACACCAAAATCGCCAAAAACTTGGAAGAAAAACCCGACAGAGTGGTTGTCTAGTGTGGATATTGAAACCGTGATGAAACAATATGAACGGACATATAAATGTTTTGATTTTATCGGTCCCAGTCCGATTGATTTTGATACAAAAGAATTATACGGGAAATGTGTGTGGGAGGAACTCTGCCATTTTGATTTGAAAAAACATATAGCCAAAGGTAAGAATAAAATTGGGGTCATATTTAATACAGACCCGCACTATTTAAGTGGGTCTCATTGGATTTCTCTCTTTATAAATATTAAGAAGGGGTTCATTTTCTTTTTTGACAGTAATGGGGACCCAGTACCGAAGGAGATTGCCACCTTATGTGATCGGATAATTAAAAATGCTAAAACATTGGACATAACATTGACCTTTCAACAAAATGCTCCAATGGAGCATCAATATGAAAATACCGAATGTGGTATGTACTCATTGTATTTTGTCATTAGTATGGTAACGGATGCACACGACTATCATTATTTTATGCAACATCGTATTCCCGATGAAAATATGAAGAAAACGCGCCTAAAGTATTTTAATTAATTGATAAATATTTTATCACATGGTAAATATTTTAGTGTTTTATTATAAACTAATATAAACATAGTTTACAATATTATGGAATGAGTAATACAATAAAACATGATGAAACCGGAATGAGTTTACCGGATAAATTCTCGTCACAAGCGAATAAACGGATCTTATGGGACATTATGGTAGAAAACAATGTATTTACCGGTTTATCAGATAAATATGTCAATAATATCAAGGCTGATTTTGAAGAAATTTTGAAAGGGATTAAAAGTATAATATCGGTAAATGATTCTATTCTAGAATTAAATAAAAAAAGTATACTTAGAATGATGGAGGAAGTTATAAAATATAGAGAGATGCCAACTACGACACAACACCACGTGCCTGTGACTTCTGCGGATTTACTTACCAAAAAACAAGCACACTTTCAAAAAGGCCTCCAAACGAAACAAGAAGAATTCAACAGTTTAATTCAACCTGTCAAACCACAAATAATTGACTTCTCTGACAAAATTGATGATGAACCGATTGGTTCAGAAATGGATATGAAGCTCTCACAAACGATAACATGGAGAGAACAACAACTAAGTCAAGTATTAGAAACACAGAATCCAATGGAAGCGAACGAGTGGATCAATAATGGAAAAAGAACAATTGTTAATACAAATTCTAATGTTAAAAACAATACACACCCTATTGTAAATTCAAATGTAAATTCAACAAATCATATTAAGATTGGCGACCCTACCAACATTGACGAGAGTAGTTTTATTAATCTTAAAAAAGTAAGCTTTGCAGAGGATAATGTAAGACTTACAATTAATGATAGACAGACAAATGATAAAGAGACAAATGTCTTTAATTTTATGGATAAATTAAAGAAAAAAAATAGTACAGAAGATATAACACCAGAGTTTGAACTATTAAAAGCGGAGCTAACAGGTGTAAAAGCGGAGCTCAACATAGTAACAGCAGACCTAACTACAATGAAAGCCGATTTAAGTAAAATACTACTTGATAATACGTTAATTTTGGAAAATCAAGAAAAAATAATAGATAAACTAGACCAAGTCGCGTTTCAAACAGGTATCATTTAATTCATAAATTAAACAATAAAATTGAATCCTCCAATATATATATGTATGTATATATACCAACACTTTTGAGAATGAACATTTGCTCTGCTAAACAGTATATATTTGAGTTCTTTGTAGGTTTTATAAATACAGCATTCATTTATTATTTATACCAACAATTACATTCTTGTTATATTTGTATTACCAAATATAACAATGAAGAAGAACACACAAGAATAGTTATAAGCACAATCAAATGTTTATATGTTGTAAATATGTTTTGGATTTGGTTAATGTTTTCACAATGCACAGCGAAACTGTTGAGGTGCAGTTGTCAATAATAAATAGCCCTTTACAAATTTATATTTTCAAACTTACACTTTTTCAAACTTATATTGGGCATCTTTGCCGGTTCCGATAATCTCTAATTTCCCGACGGTTTGGGGATTACCCAATTTATAACTCTCCAAGTCATATACTTCTCCATTATCCTTATTATATTTGTAGGTTACCCCATCAATCCATTTGAAATCCACCACAGTTGAGACCCGTACGCCTTTGTTTTTTTCTGCAACATCATCCATTTCTTCTTCAGCAATTGATGGATAATACGAATATTTATTTGCATTTAATGTTCCAAATGTAAAACACTTCAATTTCTCCGTTGCCCCGACTTTGGCGTGCAACGCACAATCAAAAGAGGCTTCCTTCACTGCCTGGAGAATATTCATATTGATGTTTTCTTTGATAGTAGCGATTTCAAATAAGGCTTCGTCACTTGTCAAAGGCGTTTCACCGTCTATTTTACTCTTATCTTGCAAACGTAGTTCAATAGACCGGTCACTTGCCAATTGTTCTTTACTAAAAATCATCAAGTATAAGAACACCGTGACGGTGCGCAAAGCCTCTGGCAAATCCTTGTGACTGCAAATACGCCGAGCCCGCCCAATGACCTGCTCCATACGCACAGGATGCCAATACGGCTCTGTAATATGAACATACCGCACATTTTTCAAAGAAATACCCTCAGCTCCGGAGGCGGAAATCATGAGGATTTTAATTACTTCACCATACATATTATTTATAGCCATAGTTTTCAACTTGGTTTCAATTGCAAGGGGGACATATTTCCAATCACCGTTAAAAATATTCCGCATGATTTCTTTTTCTTCATCAGTTTCTGTTCCGGTGTACAGAGCGAAACGGTTTGGGTTTGATATCTCCGCATCCGTCATATTGAGTTGCCACGATTCACCAATTTTTTTAATTTTAAATTGGACAAAGCCGTTGGCTTCAAATACCATTTTTAAAATACCGATGCCTTCCAATGTGCGAAACTGACTATAAATTAAATGTAACCCCTCGTGATCAATATCTTGTACATTTTCCAAAATATTCAAGAATTTCGGACTGTATGTTTCTAGAGCAGTGGGTGTTAAATATTTCTCTTTATTGGCGGCGAGTTGTTTTAAAGCAGTGGCAATATTTTTCTCATAGATGACTTTATCTTTGCCCCGAACGGATTCACCTTGCACCCCGGATTCACCTTGCACCCCGGATTCACCTTGCACCCCGGATTCACCTTGCACCCCAGCTTCTTCAGATAATTCATCCGCTTCATATCGGCCATCTACATTTTCCAGCTTTTCTTCATTCGTGAGCGCATCTAAGACATCTTCGTCCATCTCCGCCGATACGGAGGCGATTAAATCACCATCTTTAGGCATCGGGCGAGGTATTTCCGGCCGCGGGAAAACAAAGTTACAGAAAGCCCGAGAGAAAATGCGGTAAGTGGACACTGACTCCTCATCCACCCCCTCCTTATTTTTCTTCTTCTTGCCCTTTTTAGATGCATTCCGTTTTTCTAATTTCCGCTCTTCTATCCGGGCTTCTTCATATATGCCAAACTGAAAATCACTCATCGGGATTTTAATCAAGCGTAAATCCTGGCTTCTATTATACCGCGGCATGAGGGTTTCTTGTGCACTGCGAAAATAAGACGACAGACCCAAAATTCGGCGTTTAAAGAGGTTCATATTTTTCACTTCTTTATTGGCATCATTAATAAAATATGCCTTAAATTCATCTATCTTATCCGGTAAAGCTTTATAATTCTCTACTTTCACGCCCCCTGCTATAATTTTAATACCATTCTTCTGTAAGATTTTCGTGACGAGGTTTATAAAGGTGTCATCATCAATATCGCCCCGCTCGCCAATGCGGACACCTTTATATTCTTCTTTTTCAGTTTTATTAACAAACCCAAAAGGGTTGCGAGTTATGACGAGAGTCGTAGACGTGGCCTTGTATTCTAAGAAGTCCATTATATTACCGCCGAGGATGGTACTTTTAAAGAGGTCATGAAAAAATGTTTGCGATATCTTTTTATCTCCACCCACTGCAAGCTTCAAGCTCCACGTCTTGATTTTCCCCCGCAAGATATTAAAGAGAACAGCTATTTCGTTGGGATAGTTAATAATCGGTGTCCCGGAGAGCAGCACAATTTTGGCATTTTTCGCATTCATTAAATAATCGTATAAAGTTCCGGATAAAGTATCGGTTCGGTTAAGTTTATTCACAATACGGCTGACAAAATTGTGAGCTTCATCAATAATGACTACTGAATTATCAAATGGATTAATTGACCCTGATTTGCTTAAGACATCTAAATGACTTTTCCGCATGCCATTATAGCTAATGAATGTATATTTTTGTCCAATCATTTCGTTTAATTGAGCATTGAGACTTTTTTTCTCGGTTGCGTTCAAGGTGTCAAAATTAGATTTTTTCTTCATATTGACAAGCCAGGCTCCTCCCGCTTTGCGAATAAATTCCACAGAAAGTGTCAATACTTTGGACAAAGGTTCTACGAGTTCTGGCTCGGCCTGTGTACTAATAAATTCCCAAAACTGGTTCTTATTATAGAGTTCATCGCCACATTTCTTTAATTCTTCCAGATAATTCATGCGCAATGATTTAGGTGTCATGACAATGATTTTTTTTCCACTTTTCATTCCCTCAGCAATTGCAATAGATGAACACGTTTTCCCCGATCCTAAACCGTGATAGAGAAGTAAACCCCGGTACGGGGTGTAGAGATTGAGGTAATCCCTAACGATTTTTTGGTGGGTCATGAGAGAAAAAGGGGCATCCGGGTCATAATCACAATTTGCGCCTTCGCTGTCGGTTAATAAGTCTTGTTTGTATTTGCCAAATAAAGATGACATAAAATTAGTGAAGATTTCACGATTGTTCATATAATAAGATGAAGCACTTATAATGATAGAGGGCTCTTTTGGTTTGACCCGTTCATTTATCAGTGTATCGCCGATCTTCACAAGAGAAAGTGGTCCTTCATAGACCTGTTTGCTGGGAGGAACTGTTTTCCTTTTCACGGGTTTCTTAATGATCACTACTTCTTCTTCTGTGGCAGGTGCTGTCGGTAATATAGTTTGCACAACTACTTCAGGTCCAGGGAATTCTTCAACTATCTTTAATTTGGGTTTGGCTTTGGCGCTGGTGGCTTTGGCAGTGGTGGCTTTAGGTTTTATTATTATGATGGGGTCTATAATAGGTTCTTCTAACGGTTTAACCACTACCACTGGTGGCACAATTTCTTTTCCCGCGTCTGAAGGGGGTTTATCTAATATTTTTTTCATAAATGCGGCCCGGTCAAATACTCCATCCCCACTCTTATCCACGATATTAGTTTTCATATAGATATCACTTTTTTTAATAGGGTTGGGCATATGAATAACTATATTTTCTTTTGTTGCTGGCATATTTTTTATTTTTAATTTAGCTAAAATATCAGCAGACATATATAGAATTAGTACATATAAATATTTATCTTAATACATATAAATATTTATCTTAATACATATAAATATATATAAATATATTAATTTTATTATATAAATGGATAATAAAATTTTACTAGAGAAGGATGGTGTTAAGTTTATAAAAAAATCGGATAATACGTTTAATATATCTTTTTCCTTGGAAAATAATCTGGATGTGCGCCCATTAATTAATCTGAATCTGATTAAACTACTTCACGATTTAAATCCGGATTTATTTGAATCCTATTCAGCCGTAGATATAAATGCGAATGAACGTCATATTTGCATTTTATTCAAAGACCTTTTTGCTGACCTTGGCATCCCCCAATATTACTATAGTTTTGCTTTTATTATTAATCAAGAATCCACTGCTGAAAATATGATGAACAACACTATAAATTTTATAATTTCTTTAAAAAATGAGCAAAATAATGCCATAACTGATGCGCTAACTGATGCGACTTGTGCTCCTTTAACCCATTGTGAATTCGCGTGTACGATTATAAACAACACAATCGGTCAGTTCAATATTACTGCACAAGTCAGCAATGATGAGTTATTTAATTCTTTAATTTTTGAAAAAATGGTTGCCATGGTATTATATAAAGTCATCAACCGGCTTAAACAATTTATTAGTACTATTACTTAGTACTATTACTTGATAAATATGCTAATTATAAATTCTATCTTATACTTTTTGAAAAATATCTTATTCCTAGCACACGTAGGATGTCTAGTTCTTTATGAGTATATGTTATGTAGAGACTTTGATGTTTTCGTGGATAATATTTTGCATAAATTGAGTCGGAAAAATATACTTTATGTAAAACTCTTTCAAGCATGTGCTTTAAATAATACAATCATTGACAATGCGTTAAATCGTAAGTTAATGAAATTCTGCGATAATGCTCCGTGGACATTGGCCGACATAGACGTTAATTCATTATTACAGTTAGAAGAAAAATATTATATTCATATTCCGGATAAACAACAACCAATAAATGCGGGTATGATTTCATTGGTATATAAAGGCACTATAATTCAAGGAGAACATCAAGGGAAAACAGTTATTGTTAAAATAAAACGCAGAAATATTGAAGAACAATTAAATTCTGCCATTGAAAATGTGTTATTTATTTTAATTCTGGTGGACTGGTTGCCTTTTCTAAATACATATGATTTTCCGATGGTAGTTAAAAAAAATATTGGTATTATTACCCAACAAGTTAATTTCAACACGGAAGTAAAAAATATTCAGAAGTTTCAAAATTATTGTCAACGGTTGAACTATATTAAAATTCCCCAAGTGTATCCCGAAGTTACTATCCAATTTCCCAATGTTATTCTGATGGAATATGTATATGGGAAAACTCTACAAAATATAGATAAAACAGACCGGGAAACTTATGCGAAACAGTTGCTTAAATTTGTCTATCTTACGACTTTTTTATATGGCAGCTATCACGGTGATTTGCATGTGGGAAATATATTATTTATGAAGGATACTTCGGATGACGCATGTAAAATATGTATTTTAGACTTTGGCATCGTTTATGAAATGGAAAATACGAAAGACGTTGTATTTGATATATTCAGTAATATTATCAATACTCCGCCTGAAAAAATCGCAGAAAAAATGCTTCATTCAGGTTTAATTGAACCAGTGGAGATAATTCGTTCTTTGAACCCGACCCACTATGCATCATTAATTCAGTTTCTCTCACAATTTATTAACCAATCAGTACATATTGAAAAAAAATTAAACCACCATCAGATGTTTATCTTTTTATCAGAGTTAAATACGTATATTAATAGTATATATGTAGAAAATATAAACGTAGGTGTAGGTGGTTTTAATATTAGAAAAAAAGGATTACGTTTGCGGTTCAGTGATGATTTGGTTAAAATGCAAGTTTTTTTTGCTATGAGTCATGGGGTGATGTTAACTTTATGTGAAGACATAAATTATATAGAATTAAGTGATCAAGTCATGAAAGAAACGTTTCACTTGGATTTGTTTATTTAAGTTTTATTTAAGTTTTATTTAAGTTTTATTTAAGTTTTATTTAAGTTTTATTTAAGTTTTATTTAAGTTTTATTTAAGTTTTATGTAAGTTTAAAATTTTGTTCTCATTAGATAAGTTTTTTACACATTTATATATTTAAAAATAATACAACTTCTATTTTGTATTATTTTTTACGTTTTTCCTATATTTTTTTACACATTCACACTTGAAAAGAGCGTGGTAACTGTTACCTTTGTTTCTATTTTACAATGTCCTAATGTGTAATTACTTCTTTATTTATTATGTAACACATTTGCACATGACCAATCAGGGACGGGGAGGAGGGGCGTTTCTAATCCCTAGCGCTTATTTTTTGCACACAAACATCTCCACTTTTCGTCGCGCTTCCTCTTTTTTATATGCTACGCCCCTATACAAACACCCTATAGGACTCGTCGGCTCCAGTGTCTCGCAACGTATATTATTCACGCTCATTGACCCATATTCCTCCAGTAACACGTTGTACAAGAACTCGCCGTTGTAGTTTATCTTTGTTATCAACGCGCTGTAATCTAATAAACGGCATGCCGGGACCATTTGCCCCTCGTACTCTACCTTGTGATCCATTGACATTGTTGTCGTCTTGTTTGGCTTATTACGGCCGAACGCATCATTTTTTATTTGG
>Ga0129324_10000908_pt1 | contig 20268 bp, 17 predicted proteins | sample CPBDNA_7_FD_96879 | JGI IMG/M metagenome (GOLD analysis project Ga0129324, IMG submission 96879) | Freshwater to marine salinity gradient microbial communities from Chesapeake Bay, USA - CPBay_Spr_15_0.2_DNA | ecosystem: Environmental > Aquatic > Marine > Coastal | place: USA: Chesapeake Bay... | reverse complement strand
TCTTTCGAAAAGGTTAAGCAGTAGTAATAACCCTCACTATCTGTTGCTGCACCCGGATACTTATTCCATGCCCAAGTGCCACCGATGTCGGGGGCACGATCAAAAACTTGAACAGATAATCCGGCTTCGCGAAGGTAATGAATCAATGCCACACCGGTAAATCCCGCGCCTACGACGATGGCATCAAAATCTGTTGTTGAAGTATTGTGCATAGCGGTACTCCGTAATATTTTAGTGTTATGTGCGTTCGAGTGGTGTCGCAGTTAATACGCTGTGGGTGCCGAATGATAACTGCATTCTTTTCTGTGTTTGCTCTTTGTGTTGTGCAAACTTACTTGTGTTCAGCAAGTTGCTTGTACATACTATGGAATCCCGAGGCGTGGGTGATTGTCAACAGTTTAATGAATAATAAAGGGGCTATTGTGGGTACACAGTTTAAGCAAGTGATCGCTATTGTGGGTGGGACAGGTGATTTGGGGGGCGGTTTAGCAAGACGGTTTGCTCGCGCAGGTTTCCGTGTCTTAATTGGCTCGCGTAATCAGGCTGCAGCAGATGAATCTTCTGCTGACTTAAAAGCGTTGGCAGCGACCTACGATTGGGGAGATATAGATATAGAGGGTATGGACAATCCATCGGCTGCCAGGTTAGGTGACATTGTTTTTGTTACTGTGCCATTTAGCGCCCAAAGCGCGACTTTAAAGAGTATTGCCGCTGAGGTGCAGGGGAAAATTGTTATAGACGTTACTGTGCCCCTCGTGCCACCCAGGGCGGCTCGGGTACAATTGCCTGCTGGCGGCAGCGCGGGACAAATTGCACAGCATCTTTTGGGAGACGGCGTTCATGTGGTCAGTGCTCTTCAGAACGTGGCGGCCGCGCACCTCAATTCAGATGATGCTGTAGAGTGTGACGTCCTGGTCACCGGCGATAATAAGGATGCGAGGCAAGTCGTGGTCGATTTGTTAGCGGCCATCGACTTACAGGGCTTTCATGCAGGGCCCATCGATAACGCTGCTGCGGCAGAGGCGTTGACGTCAGTGTTGATTAACCTAAACAAACAATATAAGACGCATGCGGGTATTAAAATAACCGGTATTAGGTGAGGTGATGCCTGCCCATGAATTGGCAATAGTTGCTCTTGCTGGCGTTCCTTTAGTGGAGCCCGGGGATGATCTGTCGAGCCTAATTATTGAATCATCGAAAGCCAACAGATTCGATCCTCAACTTGGTGATGTACTCGTTGTCGCTCAGAAAATTGTATCGAAAGCAGAGGATTGCTACGTGAGCTTGGCAGAAGTTATACCGAGTGACTCCGCTACGGTCTTAGCTGTTGAGGTGGATAAGGATCCCCGAGTCATGGAGGTGCTGCTCGCTCAGTCTCGGACCCTGCTGCGCAAACGTCCCGGCGTAGTCATCGCTGAACATCACACGGGGCATGTATTAGCGAATGCGGGTATTGATACCTCTAACATCTTGCAGGATCAGAATGGGCGAGTTTTGTGTTGGCCTAACGATCCGGATCTCAGCGCAAAGCGGCTGTCCCAAAAGCTTTCAGAATATTTCAGCGTCCCGGTCCCAGTGATCATCAATGACAGTATTGGTCGAGCTTGGCGTCTGGGGACGATAGGTCAAGCAATCGGCTGCTATGGTTTAGATCCATTGTGGTGCCAGATTGGTGAACTGGATCTGATGGGTAATGAACTGCGAGTCACTGAGGCGGCAACTGCAGATGCCATCGCTGCTGCAGCCTCTCTGCTGCAGGGTGAGGCTGCCGAAGGGCGCCCGATCGTCTGGCTGCGGGGCTGTCCACACAAGGTTACCAATGTGCGTCCAGCAACTGCACTGTTGCGGGACCGGTCGCTGGATATGTTTCGATGAGGCGCGGTTCAGGGCGGAGGCGCGTCATGCTGTTGGCGGGAGGTGGCGGCGGAGCAAAGTTAGCATTGGGTTTAGCTCAGTGCTCTGAACAAATTGATCTTTGTGTTGTGACAAATACGGGTGATGATTTCAGGCATCTCGGTTTATATATCGCTCCTGACACGGACAGTGTCTTGTACGCACTGTCCGGTGCACTTGACACAAATAAGGGTTGGGGTCGCGGCGCGGAGACGTGGAATGTGTTAGCTGAATTGACCCGATTAGAAGGCGATGATTGGTTTCAATTGGGTGATAAAGATCTCGCATTGCATCTCATTCGTAGTGGCGCGCTTGAGGCTGGACACACTTTATCTAAGATTACGGCAGATCTGGCCAGCAGATTGGGAATTATGAATCTCAGAGTTATTCCCGCTACAGAGCAATCTCTCCGCACGACCTTGTTGACTGATAGGGGTTCCTTGGCCTTCCAAGAATATTTTGTGGCGCAGCGCTGTGAGCCTCGAGTCGAGACGATTTCGTATGAGGGCGCGCTGGAAGCTCGAGTGTCTCCGTCGCTTATCGACTGGGCGAAAAAGGGGGTCGATTTGGTTATTATGGGACCCTCAAATCCCTACTTAAGCTTATACCCTATCCTGGCGATCCAGGGTATGGATGATTTTTTAATGCAGGCCGATAAGATTGTGGCGGTTTCGCCCTTGATCGATGGACAAGCATTAAAGGGCCCCCTGGCAAAATTGATGACCGACTGGTCGATAGAACCTTCCGCCTCCAACTGGGTGAAGGTCTGGGACGAGCGCTATCCCAAATTGATTGATCAATGGTTCGTTGACGAAGTCGATGCTCACAACACACAGTTTGCCCATGGTGAGAAGGTGATACAGGGTCTGTCATTGCACATGACAGATATGACATCAAAAACAAGACTTGGGCGGGCGATTTTAGAGAGGGTCTTTGAGAATGCTTGACGTTGTTGTGCCCCTAAAGCGACTCAAAGACGTGAAGAGTCGATTAGCAGGCGTGCTAACGTTAGATTGCCGACAGTCTCTGATGCGGGGCATGGCGAGGGATGTGATCAGACAGCTAACGCGTCACCCGGATGTGGCGAAAGTTCACGTTTTAGCCGGATCGGGCTGGTCCTCTAGCGACTTCAATGAGTCGAGTTTGCAATGGTGGCCTGATCCTGACGGTGTTGACTTGAACGACAGTCTGAAACGATTTTTACAAGCCCGAAATTGGCGGGAGCAGGTCTTAATCTGTCATGGCGATTTGCCATGTTTAACACCAATGCTGATCGGCAGTCTGGTCCTAGCATTAGAGGAAAATCGTGTTGTAGTTTGCCCTGATCAATACGGTATGGGGACAAATATTCTCGGTTTCTGGACTACTCACCAACCTCGCTTTAGTTTTGGTGAGCAGAGTTTTCAGCGATATTGTCGCGAAGCAATACGTCTCGATTATCCGTGGGCTGTTTTTGGTCCGACCAGCCTGACGCAAGATGTCGATACTGCGGAAGATTTAAAACGCTTGCTATGGGTAATGGATTCGGGACTACCCCTTGGTGCCGAGACTGCCGCCTGCCTTAGACGGATATCCAGGGTATGCCGGGGAAAGGTCGGTGATTTTGAGAAGTTTGCAGCAGGAGTTAGGTGATGAGACGTGGAGGTACTATGAAGCCTGACCAAATTCTAGAGAGGGACTTCTTGCTAAATGCTGAGCTCACGACCTTGCAACGGAGAGCAAGGGAAAAACGTGATGCTTTCTACGGGGCGACGGTCACCTATAGTCCGAAAGTGTTTATACCGTTAACGCAGTTGTGCAGGGATGTTTGCCATTATTGCACATTTGCAAAAAGACCAAAGGATTTGGCTGCGCCCTATATGTCCGTTGATGAGGTCTTGGAGATCGCCCACCGGGGTGAGGCCGCTGGGTGTGTTGAGGCGTTGCTGACGCTGGGTGAAAAACCTGAATTGCGATACGTCGAGGCGGTGACTTGGCTAGAAGAGCGAGGTTTTTCCTCAACAGTCGACTACCTTCACCATATCTGCGAGCAGATTCTCAAGCACACAACCCTAATACCTCACATCAATAGCGGGACACTCAACGATAAGGAGCTTAGTCGTTTGAAGCCCGTTTCAGCTTCAATGGGGCTGATGCTAGAGTCCAGCGCCAGCCAACTTATCGCAAAGGGTGGTGCCCATTATGGATCGCCGGATAAATTACCTTTTAGACGGTGGCGCACGCTGGCGCGGGCTGGAAGGCAAGCGATCCCTATGACAACCGGTTTACTTATTGGTATTGGTGAGTCGCGCACGGATCGTGTTAGAGATCTTTTGGCTATTGCCCGTTTGCATGCGCGCTTCGGGAATATTCAAGAAGTGATCATTCAGAATTTTCGCGCAAAGGAAGGCACGGGTATGGCGAACGCGCCAGAACCTGGAGTAGTGGAGCTTTCATGGACTATTGCGGTGGCCCGTTTGATTTTACCCGTTAGCGTGAGCTTGCAGGTGCCGCCGAACCTTAATCCTGATACCTTAGATACTTTGATTGAATCAGGATTGAATGACTGGGGCGGGGTCTCGCCTGTAACCCAAGATTTCGTTAATCCAGAAGCTCCCTGGCCTAGCTTAGACGATTTACGTGAGTCGACTGCAAAATCGAGCAAGCGGCTTACTGCTAGATTGCCCGTTTACCCTCCCTACCTAGAGTCCGCTCGCTGGTTCATGGGTGGCATATATGCTCGCTGTCTAGAGCGCTCAGACAGTCTTGGTTTGGTGCGCAATGATCTCTGGCGAGCGGGATCGGACGATATCCCTCGGGTTGGTAAAGGCTTAAGCGAAACCCTGACAAGTATGATGCAACTCGCCCCATTCCTATCCAGACAAGATCCTCGTATCAGCCGCCTTCTGGGGAGGCGCCTGAGTGGCGTAGCGCTGTCTGAGTATGATGTTGAATATCTTTTTTCAGCGCGGGAGCTGGACGCCCGTAATATATACGAAATGGCAGATGAGCTGCGGCGACAACAGGTGGGCGATAAGGTTACGTACGTCGTTAATCGCAATATTAACTACACTAACGTCTGCCAATATGCATGCACGTTTTGTGCTTTCTCAAAAGGTTTGCCGAAAGAAAGTGGTAGAGATATGCCCTATGATATCTCGCTAGAGGAGATTCAACGCCGGACCATTGAAGCATGGGATCATGGTGCTACTGAGGTGTGTCTGCAGGGGGGTATCCATCCTCGCTATACCGGTGAGGTGTATGAATCAATTGTTCGCGCCGTAAAAGATGCCGTACCAGGGATGCATGTGCATGCATTCTCTCCTCTAGAGATCAACCAGGGAGCGCGCAGTCTATCTATTCCTGTCAGGGAGTATCTGCTGCGATTACAGGAAGCTGGTCTGCGAAGCTTGCCAGGCACTGCCGCTGAGATTCTTCACGATGACGTCCGGCAGATTATTTGCCCCGACAAGCTAAATACTAAGGAGTGGCTTGAGACCATGCGGGCGGCCCACGCCTTAGGGTTGCGTTCGACTGCCACTATTATGTTTGGACGTATTGAGAGTCCCCGGCACTGTGCGCGACATTTAACTCTCGTGCGCAGTTTACAGTGTGAAACGCAGGGGTTTACAGAGTTTGTGCCCCTGCCTTTTGTCGCTGCCGGGGCGCCTATCTACCGTCGAGGGCAAGCGCGGCCTGGGCCGACTCTCCATGAAGCCAAGATGATGCATGCGGTGGCTCGTATCATCTTAGGAGATGTGATTCCGAATCTGCAGGTATCTTGGGTAAAGATGGGTATGGCCCTCGCTATCGATTGCTTGCATCTAGGCGTTAATGATTTGGGAGGGACTCTAATGAATGAGAGTATTTCCCGGTCCGCTGGCGCTAACCATGGTCAACATTGGTGGCCTAGGGATCTTCGTGACGCGATTGTGGGGGCGGGCCGAGAGCCCTGCCAGCGCTCTACAGATTACTCTGCGCCACATCCGGGTCAGGCACTTAAGGCCGATGGAGCCATTGCTCCTCTCAGGGCGATCGAATTAACCCCGGCGGTCAAGCTTGCTTGATAGCTCTTTACTAAATAGATAAAAGGTGCCAATTTTTCTTGACTTAATTTTCATGTGGATTTAGCTTGCTAGACACAAACAAGAAACAATTTGACGCTTTAAGCGGTAACTCAATATAACTAAAAATAGGTATACCCAGCGATGCAAGAAGAAATGGAAGGCCGCCTTGATCGGCTCGAGAGCAGGCTTGCTATTGAAGAACTGGCGTCTAATTATTGTCATGGCTTTGATAAGCGAGATGAAGCGTGTTTTATGTCGATTTGGTGGGATGACTGCGTCTGGTCTATTGGCCCACCATTTGGCGATTTTTTTGGTCACGAGGGTGTTAGAAATGCCCTCAATGAAGTTCTCTGGCCCGCGTGGGCAATGTCCCTTCATATCACATCAAATGTGGTTATCGACTTTCTTGATAATAATCACGCGATATCGCGTTGTGATGTTGATTGCACGGGTTTGTTGGCGGGCGCGCCAGAGGCGACTTTTGTGGGTGCGTCCTACATCGATAATGTTGAGCGTCGCGAGGGTGTTTGGAAAATTAAGAAACGTACGGTGACGATACACTATTTCAACAGTTTTCCAGATACAGCGCTCAGTAAGCCGGAAAGTTAGATTAGAAAAGCTGAGTATTATTAGTAAAACAAACTCTGACTCTAGAGCAAATCAATAAGAAAAAGGCATGTGCCGAGGGAGTAGTTATGAAAAAAATACCGTTAGCAATCGCTGTTATATCCTGTGTTCCGATGTTTCCTGTTGCGTCCGCAGCTTATGGGCAAGAATGGGTGCTAGAGGAGGTGACCGTTACCGCGCGCAAGCGAGAAGAGAGCCTGCAAGAGGTTGGTTTATCAGTTAGTGCCCTGAGTGAGACCGATATTCAGCGCCAGTTCGCTCGGGACATCCGAGATCTCGCGAACATAGCGCCAAACTTGATTATTGATGATACTGGGCAAGGGCCAGGCAGTACGGCTGCGATTTATATTCGTGGCATTGGTGTGGCGGACTTAGAAAAAAACTTTGATCCTGCGGTTGGCGTTAGTATTGATGGCGTATTCATTGGCTCGACAGCGGGTGGTTTGTTGCGCAGTATCGATCTCGCAAGAGTAGAAGTCTTGCGCGGCCCGCAAGGTACCTTATTTGGCCGCAATACCGTCGGTGGCTTGATCAATATTCAAAGAACGCAGCCCACCGGCGAGTTGGGTGGTCGTTTTAGAGCAGGTGTCGAAAACTACGACACCACCTATGTAGACGGAATTTTTAATTTTGGAATTACCGATAATCTTGCTGCGAAACTGACTGCGAGTTATCGCGATCAAGGCGAGGGTTACTATAAGAACGTCACGCGGCGTGGTGATCAGGGCCGTGAGGACTACCTAAATTTAGGTGTGAATCTGCTGTGGAGCTTAAATGAGTCTTTGGAATTAGAGTACACCTATAATCGAGAGGATTTAAATCAAGATACGCCCGCCTTGGTCAATGTGACCCGCCCTGAGCAAGCATTTTGTATTTTTTACGGGTACTGCGCACCCTCAATTGGTAATACCATTACAGGTGACCGACGCGGCGCCGCTGGTGGTGGAGGTGCTCCTGTTCCGCCACCTTCTTTTGAGACGAATGTTTCGCTTCGTGATCAAGTGACCAATGATTGGATGGACGCTTATTTTGATACGCAAACTCATATTCTCGAGGCGCGATGGGAAATCAGTGATGCGCTGCGATTGGACTATGTTTTTGGTAGTTGGGAATCTAAGGAAGATTCTTTGCAGGATTGGGACGGTACACCCGACCTACTTTACCACACGCGTCGTCCGGGTGACTGGGAGCAAACTAGTCACGAGTTGCGTTTCACCTGGGATGATGGTGGCGCCTTTTCTGCAGTCGCGGGTGTTTTTTTCTGGGATTCGGAGTATGAAAGCCGAATGCGTTCTTATATCGGTTTCCTTGATTTAGCCAATGGTGCACCTCTTGACCCTACCCTGCGATCGCTGATTGCCGATATTCCCCAAACCACGAATCAAACGACGGAATCGCAGGCTGCATTCTTTGAGGCTGATTATCGGTTTAATGATCAGTGGACCCTGACTCTAGGAGGTCGTTACACTCGTGACGAGAAGCAATCGCGTCAGTTTGGTGAAGTAAACACCTTGGATCAGGGACGGACGAGTCACCCCAGTGAAACTTGGAATGAGTTCACGCCTCGAATTGGCCTCCGTTATCAAATGACCGACGAACTGATGCTTTACACGACCTATTCGGTTGGATATCGAGCTGGAGGTTTCAATGGGCGTGTCGCGAGTTTGGAGGAAGCGATTCAGCCTTATGAGCCAGAAACTGTTGCTAACATCGAGCTTGGAGTGAAGTCCCAGTGGCTAGATAATCGCCTGCGCTTGAATGCGACATTATTCCGAATGGAATACGAGGACAAGCAAGAAGAGCTGCAGTTGCCGTCCTCAGAAACAGATACCGGGCAAAAGACCGTTGTTATTAATCCTTCAAATGCGACGATCCAAGGGCTAGAACTCGAATTACAAGCCTATTTGACTGAGAATTTTAACGTTCGGGCTAACCTCGGGTACTTAGAATCTGAGTATGATGACTTTGTTTATACTGATGTAGAAGGCTCGGTTGTCGACTTGAGTAATCTTGAATTCCGTCGTGCCCCTGATTATACCGGTACTCTTGATGCCACTTATGAATGGACCGTGGGTGGTGGAGAAGCATGGGTTCGCGGCTCGTATCGCTATATTGGCGAGCATTTTACGACAGCAACCAATAATATCGAGACAAAGAACAGTTCCCAAGGACTCGTAGATGCGTCAATTAACTATGCGATCAATAATGTTCAGGTGAGTTTCTTCGGTCGAAATCTTACCGATGAAGATGCATTCAGTCATGGATACGAGGTTGCTGGTGTATGGTCGTACGCTGCTGTGCGAGCGCCACGCACTTTTGGTCTTGAGGTGGTTTACAGCTTTAATAATTAAGCCACGGAGCGATAGCGATGACGGTTCAAGATTTAATCGCCAAGCAGGATATTTATGAAGTCATAGCCCGCTACGCGCGGGCGATTGATCGATTAGATGAACCCATGTTGCGTTCGGTATTCCATCGGCACTCAACTCATAATCATTTTTATCAGGGCCCGTCGTCTGACCCTGATCGTGAGTCCTCGACGGACGATCCTGGAGATTTCGTCCGTTTCGCCTTCCAGGTTTTAGTAACCTATAGTCGCACACATCATCAGCTTGGCAATACACTGATTGAGTTAACTGGCGAGGATACAGCGACTGCAGAGACCTATTTCACAGCTTTCCATCGTGTGCGTCCGATTGGTGATCCCTTGGCCGGATCTGAGGCCTACGAAACGGATATGGATTTTTTCGTTGCGGGTCGTTATCTGGATAAGTTTGAGCGACTCGACGGAAAGTGGAAAATAGCTCACCGCACCGGTATGACCGACTGGATTCGACTCGAAGCACCCGCATCCAGAGGGACTGCAGGGATTGATCAAAGCACATTGGGCAAGCAAAGCAAAGACGATTTAGTCTATACATTTATTGCGGTTTAGGGCGCCAAGCCCTGCCGGCTGAGTCAAGGGGGTATTATGAATCAAAGATTGGCGGGTCGAGTAGCGGTAATTACGGGGGGCGCCAGTGGCATTGGTGCTGCAACAGCAAAAAAGTTTCTTGCGCATGGTGCGAAAGTCGTACTGGGTGACATTCAGACTACTCAGTTACACTCGTTTGTCGACAGTCTGGGCGATAATGCGATCGGATTAAAGTGTGATGTTACCTCGGAGCAAGAGGTCCAAGATCTTATCGATGCTGCGGTGGCACGCTTCGGCCGGATTGATGTTATGTTCAACAACGCTGGTGTTGTGGGTGCCATTGGGCCGCTGGAAACAACTCCGACGGTGGAATGGAAATTCAGTCTAGATGTTCTTCTTAATGGCGTTTTCTATGGGATGAAGCATGCTTCGCGCCATATGAAAAAGGCCGGATCGGGTTCGATCATTAGTATGTCGAGTACAGCAGGGGTGATGGGGGGGCTGGGTCCCCATGCATACGCCGCAGCCAAGCACGCCGTAGTGGGGCTAACCAAAAACTTGGCGGCAGAGGTGGGACATTGCGGTATTAGAGTGAACTGCATTGCCGCAGCAGGCATGGCGACGCCTATGGTTGCTGCAGCAGCTCTCGGTGATCACACCGACATTGAAGCTACTATAAAAGTCTTGGCAGATGGATCGCCCTTACGAGGTCGAGCCGGTCTAGCCGATGATGTTGCCAACGCCGCATTGTGGCTGGCAAGCGATGAGTCCGGTTATACCAGTGGGCACACTTTGACACTTGATGCTGGTTTAACGACTGGGTCAACAGCAGCAGGCCCGCAGTTTGCAGAGTACCGGCCCCTTATGCGTGAAGCGGGTCGCACTGGATTATAGGAAAGTGTAGCGCTCCCCCTCTAGGGGGAGCGTAGTTTTGTATCTTTTGTGAGTTCAAAGACAAATAGCCCCTGTCCACCCGGTGGTTGATATATTTCAGGAAAAATTGAGGCGGTCAACGCGCGAAAAACACCGATGCCTGTCGGAATCGCTACAAATTGCCGGCCATTGGCTTCGTAGGTAATTGGATAGCCATGCGCTGGTGCAGGCAACCGCGTTGACCAAAGCGTTTCGCCCGTGGTGGCGTCAAGAGCGGCAAAAGTTCGATCAAGATCACCAATAAAAACGAGATCACCTTCAGTACTGAGTGCGCCACTCAGAAATAAGGCGGATTGTTCTTTTTCCCACAGTGTAACCATCGATTCAGCGTCAATTGCGACCAGTTTGCCGGCTAGCCGTTCTTTGCCTGGCATTGGATAGGTTGATACATCTGCGCCATACCCGCCTCCACCTGGGCCTAGATCAACCTCTCTTGGTGTCATATCAGAGCAGAGTTGATGGAGTGGTAAAAATAACGTGTGGGTACTGTCTCGGTAGCTGGCAGACTGCCAATTGTGTCCCCCATAGATACCAGGACATGCTGTAAACGTTTGGCCAATTTTGGCGTTGGCAATGTCCTGACGATAACTCAGTTCACCTGTCTCGTGATTCACTTGAAAAATCGTCTGAGGCAAGGTCTCGAGGAGTGCCACAAACTCGCCATTAGATCTGTCTAGTTGCCATAGGATGCCATCTTTTCCGACAGTCATCACCACTGGTTGTTCATTGATGTCTGCAAGTATGCGTTCAAATCCAACTTCCATGTCGACAGTTTCGCCAGGTATGTGTTGGTAGTACCATACGATTTCACCTGTATCTGGGTTTATGGCAAGGGTCGAATTGGTGTAGAGCGCAGCATCATCGACGGTCATCCCGCGACTTATAGCGGCCCATGGTTTGGGCTGGCTGGTGCCATAAAAAACAAGATTTAAGGTTGGGTCGTAGGTGCCGGCGATCCACATATCGCCGCCGCCCCGACGGTCCGGTTCAATCTCCCCCCAGCTATTATACTCGGGCGTTCCCAGCTCAGCGAGAGTAGAGGTGCGCCACAATTCCTCACCCGTGAGGGGGTCATGGCCTGTAATAAAGCAACCCTCTGGGGTGAATAATTCGCAGCCATTGATGCCCGATACGACCACATTATTTGCGATGATGGGGCCAGCACTGTGAGTATAAGCGTTGCGGTAGTTTGCTTTCTCAGTGCGCCACAGCTGTTGACCAGTTATTGCATCAACTGCAACGATGGCAGCATCGTAAGTGGCAAGAAACAAGGCGTCTCCATAAATGGCAATATTACGCGTAGGGCCGCCAAGTAACTTAGCTTCAGGTGGAAAATTATACTGGTATTCCCAAATCAGCGTACCATCGCTTGCATCTAAGGCCTGAATTTTATTATTCGCATGGGTAAGGTACATGATGCCATTTCTCACGAGAGGCGTAACCTGATTGCTACCATCGTGCATGGCGACAGACCAGCTTAGTGCTAGCTGGTGTACGTTGCGCTTATTAATGGTTTTGAGTGGGCTATGTCCATGCCCATCTGCAGTGCGACGCCAGTGCAGCCAATCTGCGTCAGGAGGCGAGACCAAAACGCTATCGGTCACAGGCTTGTAGTTTGGTACGGGTTGATTGCGAAAAGCACCTGCGTTGCGAGCGAGATCCATTACGTTCGTGGCGGCAGCAAACTCTACGGGTTCAGCTAAGTTCGATATCTCGCTGGAGGATGTTTCACTACTCCTTAAAAGTTCGGTGCCAGTAAGAGATACCTTGTTCTGAGCGATGAGATAACGGTTTACGGTTATATGATCATCAACTGACAGTGTGTGAGCTAGACCAGGGGGCATTTCAGATTGAGTGTAAGCGATTAGGGCTGAAAACGGTGTATCTGCCCATTTATCTATAAATGATTTGCCGATCAGGGAGGCCCCGTGAGCAGAGCCACGGAGGCTCGCACTGTGGCATGTTGCACATGCTTCGTTGTAGATCGACTCACCCGGTAATTCAGCTTTTGTGATTATCGGGATCGTGCTCAAAAGAATTGTTAACATGAAGTATTTCATTGTTATTGTCTCCGACTAGTCTTCGATAGTTCGCGTTGCGCACTATCGTGTTAGTTTAGAGTTCATAGTCTATTAAGACTTAAGGTAATGACCATATTTAGCCATAGCTGCCTCCCTTAATGTTGGAGTGTGGTAAGAGGGGAAAAGGGTATCTACCGGCGCATAGTCCCGCAGAACTGCTTTTGCTACAGCAATTTTGTGCACCTCTGTAGGGCCATCTACTACTCCCAACTCGGGGATGTTGGCCCACATGGTAGCCAGGGGCGTTTCGTCAGAGCAGCCCAGACTACCGTGTAAATGCAGAGCACGTTGGACGATCTCTATCAGCACTTTGGGCGTTGCGGCTTTAATGGCCGCTATTTCTTTGCGGACTTCCCGATTATACTCTTTATGTTTATCGATCAACCATGCGGTGTAAAGCACGTGCAGGCGATACTGCATCATAATGGTGTAGGCGTCAGCGATTTTTTCCTGGGTCATCTGCTGATTACCGAGTAGGTCTCCCTTAGTTCTTCGACTGACCGCACGTTCACACATCATGTCGATTGCCTTACGAATAACACCCACAGTTCGCATCGCATGATGCACTCTGCCACCGCCTAGGCGTGTTTGCGCAACGAGAAATCCCTCGCCTTCATTTCCCAAGAGATTCTCCGCAGGCACTCGGCAGTTATCAAAACGAATATAGGCATGAACCCCGTCACCCTGCTCAACGTAGGGTCCTACGGCGGAATTACGAATGATCTCCATACCGGGCGTACCTTGCTCCACGAGAAAGATTGAAGCCCCTTGGTGTATCGGCAAGTCGGGATTGGTTACCACCATCACGAGTAGGAAGGCCGAAAAACGCGCGTGAGAGGCAAACCATTTTTCGCCGTTAATAACCCAATGGTCCCCATCTTTCAGCGCGGTGCAGGCAAACTCGCCTGGATCGGCGCCCGCTTGAGGCTCTGTCATTGAGTAGCAAGAAGCAATGTCTGCATTAAGCAAAGGTTTTAGGAATTTTTCTTTCTGATATTGTGTACCGAACTTCGCCAAAATTTCCGCATTACCTGAATCCGGAGCTTGGCAACCAAACACGCTGGGGCCAAAACGGCTGCGACCAAGAATTTCATTCATTAAGCCCAGAGCCACTTGCCCGTAGCCCTGCCCACCCAGTTCTGGTTCCAAATGGCAGGCCCAGAGATTCTTAGATTTCACTATTTCTCGCAAAGGCGCCATTGCATTGGCAGCTGGAGAATTTGGATCCCATGGGTCACCCGGTTCGCGAAACACTAGATCTAGTGGCTCGATTTCTTCTTGGGTAAAGGCATCAATCCAATCGAGGGAAGCTTGAAAGTTTACATCTGTTTCAAATGACCAGGCCACGGGCAGTACTCCTATGATTCTCTCTTATCGAGCTTTAACGTTTCAAATCGGCTTTGGGCTCAGCCAATCGATTAACCAAAATTTGCATCTCAGGCTTGCCAAACGGAGTGGGTAGTTTAAACTTGCTTTACACAAACAAGCAATGGCACTAGTGACGTAATCTTTAAAAGAAACAGGATACCGAATCCGCTGGGGTCTGATAACAAACACAATGAGAGTTTTCATATGACTAATAGCCCTGTTTGGCTCGTAACCGGAGCATCCCGCGGAATTGGCGCGGCGATTGCCGATCGCGCTAAGATGGCGGGCTGTCGTGTCGCATTACTTTCCCGGAGAATTGCTGGTTCTGAGGGTGCTCGTCAGATTGGTGAGAATGCTTTAGTAGTTAATGCTGACATTAGCGATCCTGTATCTGTTAAGGCCGCAATCGAGACTACGATCGATCATTTTGGCCAGCTGAATGTGGTCATAAATAACGCGGGATTGCATCTGGGTGGAAAAATCAGGAACCTCCCAAAGACCGATTGGCAAGCGGTCCTAGACGTTAATTTAAGTGGGCCATTTTCGGTTATCCAGTGCGCGGTGCCATATCTTACAGAGGGTAGTAGCATTGTTAACATTGGCGCGGTGGTGGGCTTACGGGGGTTCCCGGGCGATTCAGCCTATGCATCGTCTAAAGCTGGTTTGATAGGATTGACCAAGGCGCTATCGATTGAACTTGCCCGCCAGGATATTACCGTTAATGTAGTGATCCCAGGTCTCGTTTTGACAGATATGACCTCAGGCGTGAGTGAGGTCGCGATGGAGAAGATGCGCAACCAGATTCCATTGCGCCGCCTTGGTGCGGAAGTTGAGATTGCAGAAGTGGTCTACTGGGTGAGCCAGAGTCGATACATGACCGGTGCTGTTGTTCCTGTAGATGGAGGTCTTCTGGCAAGCTTCGGAGTAACTGGCCAGTGAAGGATCACCATAACAGGATTGCAAATTGGCTTTCTGAGACACTTGATTGGCGCGGCGTTGAGTTTTCTCGGGCGTTAAGTGGGGGCAATTCCAATCTCACATGGCTGTTCGCAGGAGAGGGGCGGGCAGCAGTTATTCGAACAACACCCGATAATGCGATTTCTCCAACCTCATCAAGAGGGATAGAGAGAGAGTCCAAGGTTCTGCGATTGTTAGAGGGACGCGTTCGTGCCCCTGGGTTCATAGCTTGGTGCGATGACTTAGCTATTATGGGACGTCCTTTTTTGGTGCAGGAATGTGTGGAGGGAGTCTCCATTACATCTTCACTACCCGCCGGATATGGAGATCCTGTCGATGCCACAAATCGTCTTGGGGAAGATTTAGTTCGTCAAATCGCTGCTGTGCATGCTATCGAATGGCCTGACGAGAGTTTGCTGGGGTTAGGTCGTCCTGACGGGTTTTTACAGCGGCAAATAGAGCGCTGGCTAAAGATTCGGAGAGAACATTATGTCCGCGATCTCCCGCTTTTATTTCAGCTCGGCGAGTGGCTACTGGAAAAACAGCCTCCCACAGTCAGGCCATCTTTGATCCATGGAGATTACCATCTAGACAACACCCTTGCTGATCTCCATACCCCAAAGATAAATGCGATCATAGATTGGGAGCTCGCAACAGTGGGTGATCCTCAGATGGATTTGTCTCTAGCACTCCTTTTCTGGGGGCAAAAGCGCTTTCCAGATCCACCAGGATTTCCTCAGCTCCAAGAAATTTCGCGACACCCCGGTGTGTGTGACAGACGGCACTTGGCTAATCTCTGGTCGGCTACGTCTAACCGATCGTTAGATAATATGGACTACTACATGGCACTCGCGGCCTGGCGGTTGGCGGCTATAATTGAAGGCTCGTTCTGCTTGTACACGGAGGGCAAGGTAGATTCCGCGTACGCAGCTGCCCTGAAGTATAACGTTCCCGCGTTGCTTCAAGAAGCTCAGCATGCGGCGCAGGGGGATTGGTGATGAGCTTTTTAAGCACAATGATGCACACCCCGCTGGGTGTTGCGACACTTTACGATTATGGTAGACGGCATTTTTTCTCGAGCAGAGTGGCGGAGTACGATGGCAACTATCTTGTCTGGCATACCTACAAGGATGTCGAGAGTCTGGCAGGGCGGATGGCGAGTGCCCTCTCAGCAGCCGGCTTACAGCCTGGAGATAGGGTGGGGACGTTTTTGTGGAACGGCGTAACGCACTTGGCCGCCTACCTTGCTGTGCCCAGCATGGGCTCAATTCTGCATACTGTAAATTGTCGTCTTGCACCCGACCAAATCGCATACATCATTAATCATTCGGATGATCGCGTGGTACTGGTGGACGGGCGATTAGAAGCTACTTTTGCTCAAGTTCTTCCCCTTATACCCAGCGTCAAGATTATTGTGGTAGAAAAGCCTGAGGGTGCTTTAGCACAAGACTCACGTGTGATTAGCCTAGAGCAGTTCTTGGAAGGGGCAAGTGAGGAGTTTACTTGGTCAGAGACTCCGGAAGAGCAAGCCGCTGGGATTTGCTATACGAGCGGCACGACGGGGAACCCAAAGGGCGTTGTGTACAGCCAGAAAACAACCTATCTTCACGCGCTGGCATCTCGCTCGGTCGATACTTTTGGTGTACATGAGCGCGACACGATCCTTATGCTCCCATCGATGTTTCATGCCAATGCGTGGGGATTCCCTTATAGCGGGTGGATGTCAGGTGCCGATATGATTCTTCCCGGTCCTTATCTTCAAGTACCTCATTTGCGGGTCATGATAAATACTTGCCGTCCCACGTTGACAGCGCTCGTACCTACTTTGCTTGGTGATTTATTGCGCCCTCAGGGCGATGAAAGTATCGATTTGAGTAGTTTTCGAGCCATTATTTGTGGAGGTTCAGCCGTGCCCTCCTCGATGATTGAAGCTTGCGCTTCCCGCTGGCAGGTTGCAGTCATCCAAGGCTGGGGTATGACAGAAACAAGCCCAATGTGCGTCTTATCTCATCCTCCGAAAGACCTTGGCGGCTGTCCAGAGATTGATTGGCGGATGAAAAGTGGGCGTCCTGTACCTGGTATAGAAGTCCGAGTAGTGGACGACGAGGATCAGCCCTTATCTCACGATGGGCAAGCGTTAGGTGAGTTGCAGCTGCGAGGATCTTGGGTTACTGGCGAATATCTAGGTATCGAAAGTGATTCTTTTACCTCCGATGGGTGGCTGCGAACGGGTGATATCGGCCACATTGAACCCCGGGGTTACGTGCAGCTTACAGATCGAAAAAAAGACGTCATCAAGTCCGGCGGTGAGTGGATTTCCTCCGTTGATCTGGAGGATGCCCTTTTACAGCACCCGGATGTCGAAGAGGTTGCTGTGATCGCTATCCCAGATGATCGCTGGCAGGAGCGTCCTTTGGCTATTATAGTCCCCGGAGTAGGTACTGGACTTGATCCCAAAGCATTGCGTGTTTTCTTGAGCGATAAAGTGGCTCGTTTTTGGTTGCCAGACTACTGGTACATGGCGACAGAAATCAGTAAAACCAGTGTCGGTAAGTTGGATAAAAAGAAACTTCGGGACGACTATTCGAAAGGGGTTATTGTCCCCATGCGGGTAAACGACTGATACGAGGGAAAATCACTAGTAAAAAGGGAGATTGGCGTGGAGGAAGGAGCAAAACTTAAGGGACCGGTGGTAAATCGTCAAGTTGAGCGCAGTACGCTATCGGACAAGCGAATGTTTGAAGCTGCTATTAATCTTATCAATGAGCGAGGTACCGCTAAAGCAACGCTAAAGGATATCGGTGAACTAGCTGGCTATAGCCGAGGCTTGGCCAGCTATCGATTTGGTTCTAAAGACGGATTGTGGATGGAGCTCTTCCGCAACTTCGACCAGCTATGGAAGGAACATATCGGCGGGTATGTGGTGGGTAAAACCGGTTTAGAAGCTCTACAAAGTGCTATTAGAGCGCAACAGGATATTTTTAAGAGGGAGTCGGGATACCTGCGTGCTATGTATATTCTTTGGTATGAGTCCCTGGGTGAAGAGTCCGATATTCGAGCCACTTTGGCTCGGCATCACCAGATTTATCGGCGAGATGTCGCGCGCTGGATACAACAGGGCATTGCCGAGGGTGATATGAGCGACTCCGTCGACCCGCAACGCTTTGCTGCAGTCTATTGCGCCACGATGTTCGGTTCCATTTATCAATGGGTTGTCTCTTCGGATTCCTTAGATATTGATTCTTTCTTTGACTATCTTGAAAAGATGATGATCTTTTATGTTCAAACAGCGAGGTAATAATAATGGCACGATTAGCGGTTGAAGGTCAGCGATCGGTTTATTATGAAGTCCATGGTCAGGGTCCAACAACCATGGTGCTCATTCATGGATGGGGAATGAATAGCCGAGCTTGGGACGGCGTTCTTCTGCCGCTAATGGATGCTGGGGTGCGTGTGGTGACTCTTGATCATCGGGGTTGCGGTCGTTCCGATCATGATTTTGATGATCTCAGTATTAATAGTATTGCTGCAGACGTTGTGAGAATTACCAAAGAATTGAGCCTCGATTCAGTGATACTAAATGGCTGGTCGCTGGGTGGCGCAGTTGCGACAAAAGCTGCGCACTTAATGGGAGCTAAATGTCGCGGTTTAGTTTTAACAGCCGGCGCCAGTCCGATTTACACGCAAAAACCCGATTTACTTTTGGGGGGACTTGCTACAGACGTTGAAGCCACAGTCTCGGCAATGAATGCGGATAGAATTAATTTCCTCACAGTTTTGACACAGGCGGTTTGCGCAAAACCCGTTTCAGAGGCGGTGTTAAATTGGATGGCCGAGAGTTTTATCCAGTCTTCTGCTAGAGCTTCGGTGACGCTCGGCGAGCTTGCCCATTTAGACCAGCGGGATCTATTGGTCGAGTTGGATATTCCTATTTTGTCCTATATTTGCGGCAAAGATGGGTTTGTTTCTCCGGAAATTTCCCAGTGGGTGGCGGATAATCACCCGCGAGGCAGGGGCATCGTGTTTCCAGAGAGTGGACATGCTCCATTTATCGAGGAGCGAGAGGAATATCTTAACACCCTGATTGACTTCATTAATCAAATATAAGAGAGGAACAAGGGTATGGCGAATTCGGTGAATTTTGGGTTGTGGTACGATTTTCGTAACCCTGAGCCTTGGCAAATTGACTTTGAGTTGTTTTATGAACAACGCATTGATCAAATTGTTGCGGCTGAGGACATGGGATTTAACTCAGTCTGGTTAACGGAACATCATTTTTGTGAGGATGGCTATACACCGTCTCCTCTTGTTGTGCTTGCAGCGATTGGGGCGCGGACCAAGTCTATGCATCTGGGCACTAACCTCATGTTATTACCTCTTGCAGACCCCGTTCGCATAGCGGAGGACGCCGCTACTTTATCCCTACTCACAGGGGGGCGCTTTGATTTGGGTGTAGGTATCGGGTATCGTCAAGTCGAGTTTGATCAATTTGGCCGCAGTATTTCCCACCGTCCGAGCTTGGTGGAGGAAGGTATCGAGATATTGCGCCGTGCTTGGTCTGGTGAACCAGTTAATTTTGAAGGTAAGCGATTTTCGGTCGGTGATTTGCGTATTACCCCTCGTCCCAATCGTGCACCTAAAATCTTGCTGGGTGGTATGGCTCCCCCCGCTATCGACCGAGCCGTTCGTGTTGCTGATGGCTTTTTGTGCACCGGGGGGCTCGGTTTAGACACTTATGTACAGTGCCTAGAAAATCACGGTAAATCGCCTAAAGATGGCAATGTAGTGCTGGGATGTTGGGCCATTATCGCTGAAGATCCTGCGGCGGAAGCTGAGAAAGTCGCAGAACACGTATTGTATCAATCAAATGAGTACATTCGTTGGGGTGCTTTTGGTCCCCCCGGTGAGACGCCACTTTATCCTGACGCGCGTACGGCGATCGATCAGGGGCTCTACGAATTGTGGGATGCCGACATGGCTGTTGAGAATTTAGGCAGACTTATGGAGCAATATCCTATGATCTCCGATATTCACTTTTGGGCTCAGTTCCCCGGTGAAAGTGTCGAGTCGGGTAATCGTCGATTAGAGTATATCGCAGAAAACGTATTACCCCGGCTAAGGGGGTAATTGATAGGTTACAGGCATGTGGCGTTGTCCCCATTGCTAACAGCCCCTATGTGAGTATTCTATCCTTCTGGCGAGGTTGCGAGTTTAAGCTGGTCTGGAGATTGGCGCCAGATTCGGCTTGCCGTACTGGTCTTTGGCAAAGTGGATAAAATCCAGTGTGTCGCAAGCCGAAATGGTGATTAAACGCTATGAAGAGGCGGGTGCGGACTTGGCTCGCCGGCAGGGCTATGACGGTATTATTTGCGGTCACCTGCATTTCCCATCTGTTTTGAATATCGATGGCATTGTCTACTGCAACGATGGCGATTGGGTCGAGAACTGT
>Ga0129324_10000907_pt1 | contig 20270 bp, 17 predicted proteins | sample CPBDNA_7_FD_96879 | JGI IMG/M metagenome (GOLD analysis project Ga0129324, IMG submission 96879) | Freshwater to marine salinity gradient microbial communities from Chesapeake Bay, USA - CPBay_Spr_15_0.2_DNA | ecosystem: Environmental > Aquatic > Marine > Coastal | place: USA: Chesapeake Bay... | reverse complement strand
GTGTGACCAACGGTCCAGGAGGGATTCTTTGCGCGCCAACAGATCCGCTGCCCAGAGAATAATCGCCAGTTTGGCGATTTCCGAGGGCTGCAAACGGAAAGGCCCCACGATGTCGATCCAGTTTTTCTGACCTGATACCTCCACGCCAATGATCAAGACCGCCACCAAGAGCACCAGTGCCACAGCAAGGCTCGACCAAGCAGCCATCCGCCAGAGTCGAATCGGCATTCTGCTGGCCACGAGCAAGCCGGCCATCCCCAACATTGCGAAAAGAGCCTGACGCTGCGCGAGGGTGTAGACCGAATCATGCAGCCGCAGGCTGACAATGCTGGAGGCAGACAACACCATCACCAGGCCAAGCGCCAAGAGCAGCACCGTGGCACCAAGGAGCAGGTGAAACAGACCCAGAGGATGCCCCGCGACATACGTCCGGGTACTCGCCGTGCTGGGCGCATCAGCGGTAGGAGCACTCACGACGCCTCCGATATAACTTTTGCAACCGCTCGGGCGAACTGATCCCCTCGATCACCGTAATTCATGTACATGTCCCACGAGGCACATGCGGGCGCCAACAGCACCGTGTCGCCCTGGCCGGCCAGCTTCCAGGCCATTCGGACGGCCTGCTCCATAGCTTGGGGTCCGGTTTGTTCGATGTCTACCACCGGCACGTCAGGAGCATGGGCGCGCAGTGCACGAGCAATCTCAGCACGATCAACGCCGATCAGCACCACCCCGGTCAACCTTGATTTGACGGCTGAGACGAGATCTTCAAATGACTGTCCTTTTGCCTGCCCGCCGGCAATCCATACGACGGAATCACATGCGCCTAGTGACGTGGCCGCGGCATGGGCGTTTGTCGCCTTGGAGTCATTAATGAACCTGATATCGCCCACACTGCCCAGTGGGGTCATGCGGTGAGGCGCCGGTTGAAAGTTGCGTAATCCGGCACCGACAGATCCTGCCGAGACGCCGAAAGCGCGGGCCAAAGCAGCGGCGGCGAGAGCGTTCGACACATAGGCGGGTGTCTGCACCGGGACATCGGCAATCGTCGCGAGCTCCTGCGCGTGGGTGGCTCGATCATCAATGAATGCCCGATCAACAAGGACATCCTCGACTATTCCCAACATGCTCAGGCTCGGAACACCAAGGGTGAAACCGACGGCGCGACAACCTTCCACCACATCGGCGTCACGAACCATGGCTTCGGTGGCAACGTCATCCACGTTGTAAATACACGCAACCTGAGTGTTCCGATACACAAGTGCCTTATTGCTGCGGTACTCGTCCATGTTCTCGAAGAAGTCGAGGTGATCAGGAGCCAGGTTCAAACAGGCAGCTGCAAAAGGTGAAACGGACTCCACGAATGGCATTTGAGTCGCACTGACTTCGACCGCAATGACATCGAGGGATAAATCGCGTACCGCGTCGATGAGTGATTCCCCGACGTTGCCCGCCGCTGCCACGCGGCGCCCGTCGGCGTGCAATATCGATGCGAGCATGAGCGTTGCCGTGGTTTTGCCATTGGTGCCGGTCACGCACAGCCACGGGGCTGGACTATGGCGCGAACGCATCCGCCATGCCAATTCGAGTTCACCCCAGATAGGGATACCGGCCGAAAGTGCATCCTGAATAAGGTCAGCTCCCGGGCGGATGCCCGGTGAAACGACGAACACGTCGGTGTCCGGGTCTGGACCGTCGCTGCACTCGAGGCGAACCGTTCCGCCAAGCACCTCAACGATTTCCGCGCGATCTCGCAGCACTGGTGAATCAGCGGGGTCGATGACGGTCACCGAAGCGCCCACGTCCAGGAGGGCAGTTGCGGCGGCGTAGCCGGCGACTCCTAATCCAGCCACAACGGCCGTTATCCCCGACCAGTCGGCCTCGGCATGGGTCAGGGGTGAAAGTTCGCGGCGCACTATACGTTCACCCACTCGGTGTAGAACATGGTCAGGCCAAGTCCGATGAACAAGCCCTGGATGATCCAGAAGCGAACAACAATCTGAATCTCCGGCCATCCCTTCATCTCAAAGTGGTGATGCAACGGAGCCATCCGCAACAGTCGTCGGTGAAGAATGCGGTAGGAGGCAACCTGCCCGATCACTGAGAGCGAGATGAGCAGGAACAGTCCGCCAAGTGCGGCAAGCAGTAATTCAGTCCGACTAACGACAGCAAGGCCAGCGATTGCACCGCCTATGGCGAGGGATCCTGTGTCACCCATGAAAATGCGCGCCGGTGAAGTGTTGTACCAAAGGAAGGCGAAGCAGGCGCCAGCCAGCGCGGCTGCCACGACCGCGAGGTCAAGCGGTGCTGCAGTGTCGTAACACGTGGGACCACCCGTGGAAAAACAACTCTGGTTGAACTGCCAGATGCCGATGAGTATGTATGCCGCGAAAGTCATGGTTGCTGCGCCGGTTGCGAGCCCATCGAGTCCATCGGTCAAGTTGACGCCATTGGTTGTCGCAGTGACTAGGAACCAGACCCACAGCACAAAAACCACCGTGGGCAGGACGAAGCCGGTGTCGCGAACGAAGGACACTGCTGTGGACGCTGGCGTCTCCCCAGCCGCATTCGGAAACTGCAACGCCAGGACCGCGAAGGCAACCGCGACGACGGCCTGGCCGATCAACTTTGTTCGAGCACGAAGGCCGGTGGCTCGCTGCTTGAAAATCTTCAGGTAGTCGTCAGCCACACCTACGCTGGCTAGACCTAGCATCAAGAACAGGACGAGGATGGCTGACGCGGTGGGCGGCTGCCAAAACAGCAGGTGCGTCAACCCGTAGGCGACAACCACTGCTGAAACGATCGCCACGCCACCCATTGACGGCGTGCCCCGCTTACCCTCGTGCTCGGGATAAGGCTCATCCTCGGTTGATACGCGGATGGCTTGGGCGTACCCATGGCGACGCAGGAGGCGAATGAGTAGTGGCGTGGCAACGAATACGAAAAGCGCCGAGAGCAGCCCGGTTACGACGACGAGCCTCATGAGGTACTCACTTCGCTCAAGGCCGCAGCTATCTTCTCGAAACCAAATGAGCGGGATGCCTTCACCAGCACGACGTCGCCAGGGCGGAGTTGGTCGGCCAGGATTGCGATCGCAGCGTCAACATCAGGCACCCAAGCCGCCTCGTCACCCCACGAACCCTCCAGGCAGGCACCTAGATGCAGCGGTCGCGTCAGTTCCCCCACGGAAATCAACTTGTTGATGTCCAGGCGCACGATCATGCGACCGAGGTCGTCGTGCTCGAGCGAACTGTCATCACCTAGCTCTCCCATCGGCCCCAATACTGCCCAGGTTCTACGCCCTGCACCGACAGCCACGAGCGCCTTCAACGCAGCACGCATCGACTCTGGATTAGCGTTGTATGCGTCGTTAATGATGGTGACGCCATCCGGACGCGTCGTGACTTCCATCCGCCAGTGACTGCGCGATTGTGCGGTGTTTAGCGCCGTCACTACTTGGTCAAAATCGATACCCGCAGCCAGTGCCATTGCTGCTGCAGCACAGGCATTAGCAACCTGGTGCTCACCTGTGAGTTGAAGATTGATCTGCCCTGATTGACCATCTGACACCAGGGTGAACTCTGGTTCGGCACGCTCATTGAGGCGCACGGATTCAGCCCGAACATCTGCTGTGGCCGATTCACCAAACATCACGACCCGTGCCCGCGTGCGGCCGGCCAGTTCGGCCACAACGGGGTTATCGCCATGCAAGACGGCCACTCCACCGTCCGCGGCGCTGGGTAACCCATCGAGAATCTCGCCCTTGGCAAGCGCAATGGCCTCGCGCGAGCCAAGCATCCCCAGATGCGCACTGCCCACATTGATGACGGCGCCAATTGTCGGAGCACCGATCTCACACAGGTAGGCAATGTGTCCTGGGCCCCGCATACCCATCTCAAGAACAAGGAAACGAGTGTCCTGCGTGCAGTCGAGGACCGTCAGGGGCAGGCCCACTTCGGAGTTAAACGACCCTCGCGGCGCCACGGTGGGAGCGACAGACTCCAGCACCGAGGCCAGTAGATCTTTGGCGGTGGTCTTTCCGCTGGAGCCGGTGAGTGCCAGGATCGTCAGATCCGGCAGTGACCGGCGATAAGCAGCTGCCAAGTGTCCCAGTGCGGCGACCGTGTCGTCGACGATGATTGCGGGCACACCCAGTTCACGTTCGGCGAGCACCGCCACCGCGCCATCGTCAAGAACCTGCTGGGCAAACACATGGCCATCAACGTTGTCTCCGCGGATCGCAACAAATAGCGCACCGGTGACGTCCGCTCGCGAATCAATAGCGACCTTGTCAACGAGCAAAGAGCCCTCAGCCAGGTTGAGTCTGCCTCCGACTACCTCGGCGATTCGCGACAACGACCACGGGATCATGTCGGCCCACCCGCTGCAAACCGATTGTCGATGTATTGGCGCGCCTCGTCGCGGTCGTCGAAGGGGTAGATGACGCCCTCGATTTCCTGCCCCGCTTCATGGCCTTTGCCCAGGATCACCACGGTGTCTGCCGTATCTGCCAGTGAAATCGCTCGCCCGATGGCTTCTCGTCGATCACCGATGTTGATTACACCGGTCCTCTGTTGCGCAGTCATTTCTGTCATCATTGCCGACCGAATGTCATCTGGGTTCTCGCCACGCGGGTTGTCATCGGTGATTATCAGCAAATCGGAATACGCCGCGGCGATTCGACCCATTTCCGGTCGCTTGGCGCGGTCTCGGTCACCACCACACCCCAGCACACAGATAACACGACCAGTACCTCCCAGCGACGAGAGCACGCGCTCGACTGCATCGGGTGTATGGGCGTAATCCACGATCACTGAATAGTCTTGGCCGGCGTCTATCAGTTCCATTCGACCCGGCACGCGTGCACTGCTAAACGCCGAATTTATGAGCCCATCGTCAATGCTCAGAAGATGCGCGATCGTCCACGCCAACAGCGCATTCGCGGCATTGAATTCAGCCGGCATCGCGATCGTTACCTGATGCGTTGAACCATCAGGAGACCGGATCGTCAAGTGTTGGCGACCCCGCACATCGGTCGTTCGGGCGATACATCGATAGTCAGCGTCGACCTCTGGCACGAGCGACACAGTTGTGACCGGGACCCGAGCCTCCTGAGACAGCCGTCGGCCCCACGCGTCATCAACGGCAACAACGGCTCGGGCGCTGAATGCCGGCGTGAACAGTTTCGCCTTGGCCGAGAAGTACGCTTCCATCGTTCCGTGAAAATCCAGGTGATCTTGTGAAAGATTCGTGAAGGCGGCAATGTCAAAGCGCACGCCATCAACCCGGTTCAGTTCGAGTGCGTGACTGGACACCTCCATCGCCACCGCCACCGCACCATCATCACGAAGGCGCGCTAGCAGTGCGTGCAGTGCCGGGGCCTCGGGAGTTGTCCGCGCCGCGGGGAAGGCCACCCCATCGAAGGAAGTTCCTGCCGTCCCAATCACGCCGGTCGCAATCTGAGCTTTTCTTAGCGCGCTACCTACCAGGTGGGCGACGGTTGTCTTTCCGTTTGTGCCGGTAATGCCCACGGTGGTGAGTTCCCGCGACGGATAGCCATAAATCTGTGCCGATATTGCCCCGAGCACCGCTCGCGGATGCTCAGCCACCAGGGTCGGCAATCCATTCGCTGATGCCACGCCTGCTTCGTCAGTGAGGCACGCGACCGCCCCATTGCTGATGGCTTCGCTGAGGTGGAGACGTCCGTGCGTATGTTCACCGGGAAGCGCAGCGAAGAGGTCCCCGGGCCTTACTTCACGGGAATCAAGGGTGATTCCCGTGACCATCGTGCGCTCATCACCACGCACTCGCAGGATTGATTGCCGTTGCGCAATCGCGGCTAGGGAAACGGGTTGCGCTCGTGGACGAGGATCCCAACGAGAGGGCATCGACGACACGGCTCTATCCGACCTGCGCCGGTTCGACGGGTCCAGGTGCATTCTCATTGGCGGTGGACTCGGCGTCGCGCCGCCATGCCGCAGCCGTCGTCTGGGGTCCCGTGATTGGGGCAACCTGGCGCGCCTGCAGCGCGTAGGTCATGATGTCGCGGAATACGGGACCAGCCAATTCGCCACCGAATTGCTGCACCGCAGGACGCACAAACGTGACGCCGATAACCAATTCGGGATCTTCAATCGGCGCGATGCCGATAAACGAACTCACGGTTTCGCCATCGTAGCAACCACACTCAGGGTTGATCGCCTGTGCTGTACCGGTCTTTCCACCAACGCGGTAACCGGGGATTCCGGCCATGGGCGCTGTACCACCGTCGACGACCACCTGTTCTAGCATCTCGCGGACCTCGCGAGCAGTTTCAGTAGAAACGACCCGCGTCCCCGGTGGAATCACGGTCGGGATGGGTTGACCTGCACTATCGGTGACTGAAGCCACGAGACGAGCAGGCAAGCGAACCCCGTCATTGGCCAAGGTTGCGAAGAAACTCGTTGCCTGGACAGCATTTACCGACAGGCCTTGTCCGAAGGTGAGCGTCGGAAACGTTGTTCCCGACCAATCCTCGCGTGCGGGTAGGAAGCCTGCCGTCTCACCCGGAAAGCCCAGGCCCGTCGGTTGCCCAACGCCAAAGCGTTGCAGGTAATCAAGCACAGCGTCTTCGCCCACCGTTTCGGCAGCCAAGATGGTGCCGATATTGCTCGACCGACTCAATACCGTTGCAAGATCCCAGTTGTAGCCATCGTGATCACTGGCATCGTGAAAAACCTTCCCGGCCCGGGTCAGTGTTGGCGGAATCTCGAACATAGTCTCCGGCCGCGCGCCACCCTCTTCCAAGACGCTGGCGATGGTGATTATCTTGCTCGTTGAGCCTGGCTCGAAGGCATCGGTGAGGGCACGGTTGCCCAAATCCGCTGCATCGGCATCGCCCGGTTCGTTAGGATCAAAAGTCGGCGCCGACGCCATCGCCAAGATGTTCCCCGTGCGCGGATCCATCACCACGATCGAACCGGATTCAGACCCCGACTCTTCAACCGCCGCAGCGATAATGCGCTGGGCGACGTATTGGATATCCCGATCAATGGTGAGCGCAATCGTGGCGCCTGGTATCGGCTCTTCTCCCGATGTCTCTGCGGTGGGAATCGCCGGACCAGCGGCTCCACGTTCGTAGGTGATCCAACCGTCCACGCCGGCGAGCGTGTCGTTCAGCGCGTATTCGATCCCGGCGAGACCATCTCCCTCGGCGCCGACGAATCCCAAAACGTTGGCCCCCACATCGCCGGCGGGATAAACCCTCTTCGTGGTTCGTTCGGAAAAGACACCACTGAGCCCAAGCTCATCAATGCTGCGCCAGGTCTCGGGCGACAAATTTTTCGCAACGTAGACGAATCGTCGATCGCCCTCGAGCCGCTCTGCAATATCGGACACCTGCATGCCGACGAATGGCGCTAGGGCGACAGCCGTGTCGTAGGGATCGGCGATAAGGGTTTGATCGACAGTGATGTGACGTGCCTCAATGGTGGTGGCAAGCGGTACACCATTGGCGTCGGTAATCGAGCCCCGATCCGCCAACACCGTGACCGTTCGGGTTCGTTGGTCAACAGCCTCGGCAGCCAGCGCATCCCCGCGAAAGGCCTGCAGTTCTAGCAGGCGGCCTCCGAAGATGGTGAGGATGAACAGCGAAAACACCAGCAGCACAGCGGCTCGACGACGGGAATTACCTAGCCGCAACGTAGGCGTCATGGTTGCACATCTGGAGCCGGGTCGGCGGGGACGTTATCAGCAGTCGGAGCCTCAACAGCGAGATCATCAGTAACTAGCTCGTCAGTAACTAGCTCGTCAGTAACTAGCTCGTCAGCAACTAGCTCCTCAATAACGGGTTCCTCAGCAATCGGAGCAGGTTGAGGCACTGGGTTTCCTAAGATCGCACCATCGGTCAAGCGCAAAAAGACCGGCACATCCTGGGGCACCATGCCCAACTCGCGCGCGGCCACTTCCACCTGGGCAGGTGCTTCGGCCAGTGCTACCTGGGCGCGAAGGGCTTGTTCTTGCTCGAGCAGTTGCGCTCGCTGCTGCTGCAAACTCGTCAACGTGAATGCCCCTTGAGCCAATGCCGTGTTGACCAGCAGCATTCCTAGCAGCCCCAACGTAAGTACGGCAAGGATGAGCACGGCAAAGTACTTCGATCGCGTCGGCAGAACACGTCGACGTGGACTAGTCCTGGGCTGCGACTTCAAGGGCGGTGCCACCACCACCGACATATGGGAACCCTGAGCGCGACGACGTCTGGTGGGCGCACGACGAGGGGATGCTTCGCGAGCGATGATGATCGTTTCGGCGGGTGTGCTCATGCTGCAATCCGCTCAACTGCGCGTACGCGCACGCTCGCAGCCCGACGATTGACGGCCACCTCATCGGCATCGGCCGTGATGGATCCTCGGACGAGATCTTTCAGCCAGGGCTGGAGGTAGTCCGGCACGATCGGAAGGCCTACCGGCACGTCCGGATGCAGACCCGGTTGCAGTGCCTGCTTCACGATGCGGTCTTCGAGAGACTGATAGCTCATGACCACAAGGCGACCCCCGACCGCCAATACCTCCAGTGCCGCGGGAATCGCGCGTTTGAGAACTCCTAACTCGTCATTGACTTCAATGCGCAACGCCTGGAACGTGCGCTTTGCCGGATTACCGCCGGTACGCCGGGCTGGGGCGGGTATCGCATCACGGACAAGTTCGACCAGCCGCCCACTGCGACTCCACGGAGCCTCCTCGCGCTGCTTGACGATCATTTGCGCGATGCGCCGGGCGTATCGCTCTTCGCCATACTCGCGCAGAACTCGGGTGAGTTGCGCCACCGAATAGCCGTTGAGAATGTCGGCGGCTGTGACCGAACCGGCGGGATTCATGCGCATATCTAGCGGCGCGTCCTGACTGTAGGAAAAACCTCGGTCGGTTCGATCCAACTGCATCGATGACACACCCAGGTCGAACAAGATGCCTTGAACGTCACTGATGCCCAGGTCGGCGAGCACCTGTGGCATCTCGTCGTAGACCGCATGAACAAGCGTGACCCGTTCGCGCCAGGCTGAAAGTGTTGCGCGTGCCCGTTCTATCGCCTCGGTGTCGCGATCAATACCAACGAGGTGGCACTCAGGCGCGGCGCGAAGCACGGCGGCAGCATGCCCCCCCAAACCGAGGGTTGCGTCAACGATGACCGCCCCCGGATGCATGAGCGCAGGAGCCAGGAGGCCGACGACCCGGTCGAGTAGGACCGGAACGTGACCGAGCCCTTCGCTATCGGACGGATGGTCGGTCATCGGCGTTATCCCCAGTGCCCTGCGATACCGGATGCGACGGCGATCACCACCGCGGTAACCACCCCTGCACCAACCGCTAGCGCGGTGCGCTGCGCACGAGGGGCGATCTGCCGCGATGAAACCTCGCGGGTGACCACATGCGCGCCGGGTGATTCGGTGATCGATGCCACGGTGGTGGAGCCTTCCTTGACGTATGTACCTGCACGGAACTTGACGGAACTGAACCTGGGTGTCTCAAAGCGGTCAGATCAGGTCCCCTCCCGCGCGTGGATCCCTCTCATGCGGCCTGGTATCGGGGAAGTGACACCAGGAGCACGCGCACGCGGGTGGAGACCTCATCTGAGCGCTAAAGAACGCCGGGAATTACCTCCTCCCGCAGATCGCTAAATCCTTCTTCCTGACCGGCGACATAGTCGGTCCATGCCGTCGAATCCCATATTTCGCAAGTATTTCCGTTACCTACGACGACGACCTCACGATCCAAGGCCGCGTAGTCACGCAGGGCCTGGGGAACGCTGATGCGCCCTTGCCGGTCGGGCACCTCATCAGAGGCACCCGAAAACAACAACCGCAGATAGGCGCGCACGCGTGCATCCGAACGCGACGCTTCATTGAGGCGCTCGGCGTAAGACGCGAACTCCGCGGCGGGCCACACCACCACCGAGCGATCCTGGCCCTTGGTCAGGACGACCCCACCGGCCAATCCCTCGCGGAATTTCGCCGGCAGTACCAGCCGACCCTTGTCATCAAGTCGCGGAGCGTGCGTGCCCAAAAACATTGCCCCGCTCCCTTCGCCTTGACACCACACGGATCACCCCTGGGCAACCACGAGCTGAGGAGGGATTTCCCCAGTTGCGCCACTTTAGCCCATTTTCCTCCACAATCAACCACTCAGGCCCAATATTTGGTCAGCATGCCCCAAAGAACGGCGCCTATTGGGACTCACTCACTCCCCGGAGTCCGGTTGAGCGTCGTTCTTGCGTTGGGAAAGCTGACCGATCTGGAGGTCAGAGCAAAGGGCCTGCGGTCTGGACTATCGAGGTGGGCGCAGCCCGGATTTCCGCTCCATCAATGCACCGATCAGCCGAGTTGCTCCCACCGGAGCAATACGCGCCAGGAAGTCACCGACATATGCCTCTGGTCCGATCAAGATGCGAGCCTTGCGTCGCTTGATTCCTCGAACAATGATTCGTGCGGCATCAGCGGGCTTCATCACGAGGAGCTTGTCGAAGATCTCCTGGCCCAGTGCCCAATCGGCCTCATTGACCGCTTGGCCCCGCCGGGCGTTGCGAGCGATACCGGTCCGCACGCCACCTGGGTGTACCGAGGTGACGGAGATACCCCGGGGCCGCAACTCCTCGCGCAGCGCGAGACTGAACCCACGAACGCCGAATTTGCTTGCTGAATATGCGACATTGCCTACCGGCGCGATAATTCCAAACAGTGACGAGATGTTGACAATGCGTGCGCCAGTCTGCAAATGGGGCAGAGATGCTGAAGTGACCGCCATCGTTGCGCGCAGATTGACACTCAGTAGCCAATCAACATCAGCCATCGACACCTGTTCGTACAAACCACCAAGGGCGACCCCTGCATTGTTGATCACCAGCGTAATTCGACCGTGGCCCGAGAGCGTTTGGCTCACCAATTCTTCAGCCGCGGTTGGCTGGGATAGGTCCATGGCATGCTCAGTGATGCTGACGTTGGGAAATCTGTCACGCAGCGTTGCCACGATTGCGGTCAGGGCCGCCTGATCAACATCGACAAGCGCGAGGTCACTGCCCTCAACTGCCAGGGCATGGGCCAACGCAGCTCCGATACCACCGGCCGCGCCCGTAATCACCGCAACCCCGCCATCAAGGTTCACCGCGCTAGCTGTCGACATACGACATATCCTGCCGTGCGCGAACGTGATAGGACGTTGAATCGAAGGTCTTCATCATCTCAGCGAAGGCTCGCGTTGAACCAGGCCACAAAGCAACATTGCGCCCGTGATCATCTTGGTACCACGAGTGACATCCACCCGTTTGCCACACGCTGCCCGACAGGGATCGATCAATGCGTTGCACGTAGTCACGTTGAACCTGCTGATCCACGTCGTAAATGGCACCGGAGACGATTGCTGAAATGATGTAGTCGATTTGAGCCTCAGACATCAACACAACCGAGGAGTGACCGAGGCCGGTATTCGGCCCCTGCAATATGAACAGATTAGGAAAGCCCGATACGGCGGTCCCCCGATAGGCGGCCATTTCCGTGGCCGCCAACACCTCGGTCAAAGTGTCACCATTGATGCCACGCACCACGCTGGCGATAGGTGGATCAAGCACTTTGAATCCCGTGGCCCAGATAACGACGTCGACGATGTAATCAACACCGTCAGCGTCCGTGACACCGGTCGCATTCATTCGGCTAAGCCCAGCGGCCAGCGTCACGTTGTCACGGCCGAGTGCCGGGTAGTAGTCATCGCTCAACAGAATTCGCTTGCAGCCCATGTCATATGTAGGGGTAACTCGCCTGCGTAACTTTTCATCAGGCACCTGTGCACGTAAATGGCGTCTGGCAATCCTCTCGCCGGTGGCGCGCCAAAACCCCTGCTTGGTGAAAGACAACACCTGCAGGTCGCGGCTTCGCATCGTGATGCTGCGGGCGCACTGTTGAACGAGCGGAACCGATGCAAGAAGTCTTTTGTACCAATGCGGGACAGCCCTGTCGCGTCTGGGCAGAATCCACGGTGGCGTGCGCTGGAGCAACACCAATTGATCAACCACCGGAGCAATAGCGGGGACGACTTGAATCGACGAGGCTCCCGTGCCCACGACGGCAACGCGCTTACCGTCGAGGTCAAAATCATGATCCCACCGGGCCGTGTGCATGACGGCTCCGGTGAAGTCAGCCATACCCGGAACCAGCGGCGTGAGAGGCTCAGTCAGCCCGCCGCAGGCACTGATGAGGTAGTCCGCAGTGAACGTGCCAACGCTCGTGCTGATATTCCACACCAGTGCGGAGTCATCCCAAATCGCACTGGTCAGTTCAGTGTTTACCTGAATAGAAGAAGCTAGCCCGAACATCTCAACGACGCGGTCCAGATAATCGCGGATCTCACGCTGCCCGGCAAATTTACGCGACCACTCAGGCCACGGGGCCACCTGCAGTTCATAGAGCCGGCTTTGCACATCGCACGCACATCCAGGATACGTATTCGCCTGCCAGGCACCACCCACACAACCGGCACGCTCGAGGATGACCAGATCGGTCACGCCAGCCCGGCGCAGGTTGATGGCCGCCGAGATGCCCGAAAAACCGGCGCCAACGATGCACACGCGCACATGATCTGACACGTCGTGACCTTAACGCCATCACCGCGTGAAAAGAAGCGCGTGCAAGGAAGGGAAACGAGGACACTTGCAACCTACGGTACCGTAGGTTACGCTTGCGTAGGTTACTGATGAGTAGAAAGCAGGTATGTCCATGATTCCCACAAAGGCCACACTCGATGGATTCTCAATGGCTTATCAGGATTTACCTGGCGACGGCACCCCTTGGTTGTTCGTGCACGGGGTCGGCTCCAGCATGACCACTTGGGGTGATCTCCCCCAGGCCCTCGCCGGTATCGGACGACGAGTTATTTCCGTTGACCTAATCGGCCACGGCTCATCCGAGGGCGGAAATGGCGATTTCAGTTTGGGCGCGAATGCCTCGGCCCTACGGGATCTGCTCGATCTGCTCGAGATAGACCAGGTGCACCTCGTAGGCCACTCCTTCGGCGGTGGGGTGAGTCTCCAGTTCAGTTATCAATTTCCCGAGCGGGTCCGATCCTTGGTATTGATCTCCAGCGGTGGGCTGGGTCGCGATGTTCACGTGGGTCTCCGGGCCGCGAGCCTGCCCGGCTCCGAATGGTTCCTGCGAGCTGCCGTGAGCCCCCGCGTGGTCACCGCACTGGGCTGGTCAGCCACCGCGTTGTCCAAAGTCGGTCTACGCCATCGAGGCATCAGCGCACGTACGTTGACGAAACTTGAGCAATTGCAGGATGAACAACGTCTCAACGGATTCGTGTGCACCGTGCGAAGTGTGGTCGGTCCGCAGGGACAACGCGTGCAGGCGCTGGACAAGCTTGGGCGCTTGCGCCCCGAAGACGTGTTGATCATCTGGGGTGATGCCGACAGCATGGTGCCGATGGCCCACGGTGTCACGGCCCACGAACTGCTGCCCGGCAGTCACTTTGTCTGCGTTCCCGACGCCGGTCATCACCCGCACGATGATGCTCCCGACCGCGTGTACCTAGAACTCCTTGCACATCTTGGTCGAACGGAAAATGAAAGGGTCGCCCACCGAGAACCCCCGTCCCCCTACCTCGGTGAGCGACAACCACACGGTGACACACAGGTCTGACAACGTGAGATCGTTGGCCCGTGACCAACGCGCTTGCCCGACTACTTCTGCGTGGGCCAAGCGCCGATCCAGACGCCGTGGCTATTTGCACACCCGATGGCACTGAATGGACCTACCGCCAATTGGTTGAACGGTCTGCACAACACGCACACGCATTGATGCAACAGGGTGTTGCACCCGGTGGGCGCGTGGCGGTGCAGTGTGAGAAATCAGCAGATCTGCTTGCGCTCCACCTTGGATGCATCCGGCTAGGCGCGGTATACGTGCCGCTCAATCCCGCGTACACCGCCACCGAACTTCAGGTGATTCTCAACGACGCCACACCTGACCTGTTCATCAGCGATGGCCAGCATCACGGCGCACTCGCAGATATCTCGCCACGAGAGTTCACCGATATTGACCGATCGCCAGACGATATCGCCGCCATCTTGTACACCAGCGGCACCACAGGCACGCCCAAAGGTGTCGTCCTGAGCCAGGAGAATCTTCGTTGGAGCACGCAGACTTTGCGCGACGCATGGGCTCTGACCAGCAGTGACACTGTGTTGCACATGCTTCCCCTTTTTCACACGCACGGACTCTTTGTTGCCGCCTATTGCGCTCTCGCAGCGGGCGCTTCAATTCAACTGCTCAACAGATTTGACACCCATCACGTCCTCGCGCAATTGCCGAATGTCACCGTGGTGATGGGTGTTCCAACTCACTATGTGCGCCTGTTGACACAACCGGAGTTGAGCCCAGATACCTGCCGCCACATCAGACTCTTCACGTGCGGATCCGCTCCTTTGCTCGCCACAACACACGAGGCCTTCTTTCGGCGTACCCATCACCGGATAGTGGAGCGGTATGGCATGACCGAAACATGCATTCTGACCTCAAATCCCATTGACGGACCAATCAAGCCCGGCACTGTCGGTCAACCCCTACCCGGAGTCAACCTACGTGTCAGTCAAGGTGAGTCCGGTGAGATTGAGGTACAAGGCCCTAATGTGTTCAAGGGCTATTGGCAACGGCCAGATCTACATGAGGGAACTTTCACGACCGATGACTGGTTCAGGACCGGTGACCTGGGAGTCATCGATGAGGATGGCTACGTTGAGATCATCGGTCGAGCCAAAGACTTGATTATTTCCGGCGGACTAAATGTTTACCCCAAAGAAGTAGAAAGCGTGCTCAACAGCATCATCGGTGTCGATGACTCGGCCGTCATCGGCCTACCCGATGCAGATCTGGGAGAAATGGTCACCGCGGTGGTCGTCTGCAGCGATCCAGAGCTGGGTACCGAAGACGTGAAGACTGCTGCACGACAGTCGCTCGCAGGCTACAAGACACCCCGGAGAATCCTCTTCGTAGACGAGTTGCCTCGCAACGCTCTGGGCAAGGTTCAAAAGCACCTTCTACGTGAACGATTCGGCTGAACTTTCGTGCTACCGTTCGCGCGTGATCACGGGGAATCGGATCAAGAAAAGACGCTCGGGCTTGCTCGCACTCGGGGCACTCGGGGTCGTCTTTGGTGACATTGGCACCAGTCCGCTTTATGCGTTTACCGAGGTGTTCGCCGGGGCCCACGACATCCCCGTTGTCACCGATCGAGTGCTGGGCGTTCTCTCGCTCATCTTCTGGACGCTCACGTTAATCGTGGGGGTGAAGTACGTACTAGTCGTCATGCGCGCCGACAACGAGGGCGAGGGTGGCGTCATGGTGCTCAGTTCGCTAGCCCGAAGCCTGGTCAGACGTCAACGCGGAGCCATCATCATCATGGTGTTTGGCGTGTTAGGCGCAGCACTGTTCTACGGCGACGGCATCATCACCCCGGCTGTGTCTGTACTGTCAGCGGTGGAGGGCCTTGAAGTCATTAATCCGGCCTTCGGCTCTCTGGTTGTGCCGATTGCCATCGCGCTACTTGTGGCGCTATTCGCCGTCCAACGATTTGGTTCCGGTCGCATGGGTTCGCTTTTCGGGCCGATCATGGCCATCTGGTTCGTCATCATCGGACTCCTCGGATTAGCCAGCGTGATGCAAAGCCCCGAGGTGCTGCAGTCAATTTCTCCCACATATGCGATTTCATTCTTCGTAGCAGAACCCCTCATCGCCTTCTTGGCCTTGGGTTCAGTCGTTCTATGCGTCACGGGAGCTGAGGCACTGTATGCAGATATGGGCCAGTTCGGCCGCTTTCCGATACGTATCTCGTGGTTTGCGCTCGCTGCCCCAGCGTTGTACCTGAACTACCTTGGTCAGGGCGCTCTCGTACTGCGCGAGCCCAGCGCGATCGAAAACTCGTTTTACTTACTCGTCCCCGAACTTATGCGCTGGCCCATGATCATCCTGGCAACTATGGCCACTGTTATTGCCTCACAGGCGGTGATTTCTGGGGCATTTTCGATGACCCAGCAGGCGGTACGACTGGGCTATCTGCCTCGCATGGTAATCCGGCACACCTCAGCCACCGAACAAGGACAGGTCTATGTCCCATTCATCAACTGGACTCTATGCATTGCCGTCATCGGACTGGTACTTGGATTTCAGGATTCCTCGAATCTGGCGTCGGCATACGGAATCGCGGTTACCGGAACGTTCGTCATCACCACGAGCCTGATCATCGTGGTGGCACGGCATAAATGGAAGGTGTCGTGGTGGATTCTCGGCCCGGCCGGTGCCCTCTTTCTTGTCATTGACGCGACTTTCTTTGCGGCGAATCTGACTAAATTCGACCACGGTGGCTGGTTCCCGATCGCAGCAGCCGCCGTGATTTTCACCATGCTGATGGTCTGGGCCTGGGGCTCTGGGCGAGTGACCCGCCTGCTCGCTGATCAAGCCATACCGATGAACGACCTCACGACTCTTCTACATCAACCCGACATCATTGAGCTGCCGCGCACCATCGTGTACGTGACAACGCAGGATCAGATACCCCTGGCACTCACCCAACGCCTTCACCTCTACGGGGTCCGCCATGCACGCACCGTCGTTTTGCGCATGGTTACCGCCGACGTGCCACTCGTTGACGACGGTGATCGACTCGCCGTGACTCTGATCGATCGACACACCCTCGAGGCGGTTTTGACATACGGGTTCATGGAGAAACCACACCCCACCGCCGATGTTCGGTCACTGCACAGTCAGTTCCCGTGGTTTAACAGTGACACATGCATCTATTCATTTTCGTCGGCCGTCGTCTATGTCAACCCACGACGACACCTGTCATTTATCGCAGCCGAACTCTTCGCGATCCTGTCGCGCAATGCCGCCGATCCACAGCGGTATTTCGATCTTCCCCCCGAGCGCGTGGTCGAAGTAAGACGCCTCGTGCGAATCTAGTGCGTGTCACACTGTTCACATGGCTTCATTACGCATCACACCACAAGAACTCCGCATCGACTTGACCACCAAAGAACGCATCGGGGCACTTCACGGCAGTTTCGGTGTGCACTGGCGAGATGTGGTGTCGGTCGAGCCCACGAGCAATCTTTGGTCTGAGGTCCGCGGCATTCGAGCTCCTGGCACCGGGCTCCCAGGCAGCATCCTGCTCGGCACCATGCGACACAATGGCCTTAAGGATTTTTGCGCGATCTACCGCCAGCGGCCCGGGGTTGTCATCGCACTGAGCGGTGCCGGTTTTGCCCGACTCTTAATCAGTTCTCCCAGCGACCAGGTCGCAGCTGTGGTAGCAGCACATGGACGCGTCAGCGCTGGGATTTCTGCAGACGCCGGGGGGTAAGCCGTCGCGCCCGCCAATCCGACCACGCCCCTGTTGCCCAAAGCGCCCACACGACCAGAACCGGCTGGAAGAGCAATCGAATCAATCGAGCAGCGTCAGAATCCAGACCGAATGCGGATGTTCCTTGGATGAGTTGCGCGATATTTCCCGGAAAGATCAGCACGAAGAACGTCGCCACAATCCAACCCACCACTGGTCGATATCGGGACGGGGCGAGCACGAGCGCCAGGCCAAGAGCGATTTCGATTACTCCGGATACGGCAACGATCAATTCAGGCGCGGGCATGAAGTTCGGCACCTGAGCAAGGAATTCCTCAGCACTGACGAAGTGTCCGACCCCAGCAACCATGAGCACAACACCCAGGGCCAGTCGAGCAATCATCGTGGTCATTACACGAGCCTATTCGGTCAGGCTGGACCGGCTTTGACGCAGTGTGTCATCTAGCGGATCAGACGCCGTCAACTCGCTGGCAGCAGACACCCCGAGTTCTTTCATCTTGCGCGCTTGAGCCATCACTCGAGCGTCAAAGGAACCGATGAAATTGTTGTAACCCTCAATCGCGCGACGCAGGCCGCTTTGCATGCCGTTGAGGTGACCCACAGCAGTCTCGAGTCGACTTAACATTTCGGCCCCGGCAGCTCGAATTTCCTCGGCATTATCGGCCATGAGTTTGCGCTGGTATCCAAAGTAAATCGTGCGCAGCATCGCCAACATCGATGTTGGAGTTGCTAACACAACATTTCGAGAAAACGCTTGGGCCAATAAATCTCCGTCGGCATCAAGCGCCGTGGCCAGTAGGGATTCAAGAGGCAGAAACATTACGACGAAGTCGGGACTTTTAGCTGACTCCCAGTAACGCTTACCAGACAGCTCATGGGCCCTTGCCAACACATCGATGGCATGCTTCTTCAGCTCGGTAGTCGCCTGTGGTGAGTCACCGGCCTCGATCGCTCGCCAGTAGGCATCGAAGGGAAACTTCGCGTCGACGAATATTTCACCGCCACCGGGTAGATGCACGACGATGTCTGGCCGCCTGTCTGTGGACTCACCGGACCGCTGATCTTGTCGGGAAAAGTTAATTCCCTCAACCAGACCGGAGGACTCCAGCAACTGCTCAAGTTGCATCTCACCCCACTGACCACGACTCTGCGCGGTCGACATCGCCGAGACAAGTTGGCGGGTGGCGGTCTCCAGGGAGGTGTAATTGCGTTGCACACCGGTGATTTGTTCGCGCAACTGTGATGCTGCCTCGGCGCGCTTGACCTCGACCTCTTGCGCCTGACGCTTGAGCGACTCGACTGACTCCCGCAGCGGTAGTAATCGATCATCCAAGGCACTTCGGTCTGCCTGCTCTTTGTGCAGACGATCGCGATCGGCCGTGGCGCGGGCTAACTCGGTTTGTGTTCGCGACAGTTCAGATTGAAGCGAGGCCTGCACCGATTGGCTGTCGAGGCGAGCCTGTTCTTCAACGCGACGGATCCCTTGATCGCTGCGCCGATTGGCGATGAGCCAGCCAAGGGCTCCACCAAGGACAAACGCAATAGCCGTGAGAACAACGACGCCCAGACCGATCACGAGACCGTTCATGACACCTCCTAGTCAGCAATGACGATAGCGAGATGGTCAGACATTTTCGTACGTCTGTTGGCGAAGACAGTGCCTGGCGTGGCAATCTAAGACTGCAGCCCCGCGTGTCTCCACCCCCGTAGACCGTGGGGCTGCCCCATTACTGCAGGGGAAAACCCGAGCCGATAATCGCCGCTAACGGCAGCCCTTGCACCAGTGCCGGCGCTATTCGCAGGGGCGTGTGCATCGTGGCCACCGTGGCGAAGTACCCCAACACCGCAAACAGCAGCGCAATCACCGGCACCAGCAGCGTCAAGATACCTGGTGCTCCCAGCAACGACACCGCCGCGATAAGCACCCCGGCCACGATCACCCGGTTTCCGACCAGAACTCCGATGCGTCGCAGCAAGCCCGGGCGTGAGATGAGTACTGCGTCGGCATAGAAGTACGCCACCAGCACTGCGGCGAGCACGATCGTGACCCACCAGCGCGGGCCGACGAATGCGGCTGCCGCCCAGGTCAGGCGGGTGGCACCGACCAATATGAGCGTAACCAGTAGCGCAAAGGCGATAGATGCCCAGAGGTCCCGGCCCGGTGCGGGCTGAAAGTCACGTCGGACATACGTTGGCAATATCCGCAAGCTGCCGGCGATGACAGTCGCCAAGAGTGCGAACCACGCCGCGAGATACCCGCCTACGGCCACGGGCACGATTTCAGTCCAATCGTCTGGCACCACCGCCAGGACGACTGATGCCCCAAGGGCGCCCACCGCAGTGAGTGCGAGGGCATGCCACCCTCGAACGGTGGCCGCCAGGCCTCGCCGATTACCGCGTCCGTAGAGCACGCTGGCAAGCGGAATGACCACGATGCCCGCAGCGCCCAGCAGCAGCAACAGCCACAGCCAGGCCGGATCCACCTGCGCGTCGAAGGGCCCCTCGATGTCAAGAGCGACCCCAAGCCACGTCAACATAGCCGTGGCCGTGGAATCAGACCATACGATCGTGATGTGCTCAACCACGGGGATCTGTTGGGCTTGGAGCCCCGTTCCAAGGGCTACATCCCCGTACACAGGCCCAACTTCGGCCGATGGTTCGATCAGGCGCAACTGCTCACCGGCCGCATCAAGGAATCTTGCCGGCTCGTTGGCGCCGAACAGTAGTTGCAGATTTCTCGGTCGCGTGCCGGAGTCAATCGCGTCGGGAAGACTGATCGCAACCGTGCCTTGCACACCCGGAGGCTGCGTCATTGCGTACTCCGTCACCGCTCCGGCACCCATCGAGTGGCCCACCAGGCCCAGCCGGTCGGCGTCAACGCCCGGCTGCATCGCC